>Ga0209117_1000113_pt1 | contig 54770 bp, 50 predicted proteins | sample BlaSpr_A8_OM2_M2_FD_187978 | JGI IMG/M metagenome (GOLD analysis project Ga0209117, IMG submission 187978) | Forest soil microbial communities from Thunder Bay, Ontario, Canada - Black Spruce, Ontario site 2_A8_OM2_M2 (SPAdes) (version 2) | ecosystem: Environmental > Terrestrial > Soil > Boreal... | reverse complement strand
GAAGAAATACGCGCGGCGCTGGGCATCAGCCATGACCATATTATTTACATGGGCGACGGCAGCTCCGATCTTCCCGTCATGATGCATGTGAATCAGCACGACGGTCTCACCATCGCGGTTTCCGAAGCTAAATTCATTACCCGCGTCGCTCGCCGGACGGTGCTTAGCGACAACGCCATGAGCGTTCTCATTCCAGTGCTGGAGGAAGTTCTACGCTGGGATTCCGGTCGGATACGCCGACTCTTCGCGTCTTACGGTCTCACTGTGCGCGAATGGGATAAAATGCGCACCGATACGCTTACCATTCAGGACTCCACAGCCGAGCCATTTGCGGCAGTCCAAACCATCTCCTAATATTCAGACCCGGCGCGCCTCTCGATTACGGAAGGCGCGCCTTTTTTATTGAGTATCGTCTGACCACCCAGCTGTCCTAATCTGCCGGCTCTGCTGTTACACTATTGAACTTCTTCACATCTTGTTCGGAAAGAGGATTCCGCATCATGGCGAACGTTAACACCACAAAAGGTGTCATTGGCATTCTTACCGGAGGCGGGGACGTTCCCGGACTTAACCCTGCGATTCGGGGAGTGACACTGCGCGCTCTGCACGAGGGCTACAAGGTAATCGGTTTGCGGCGCGGTTGGGCCGGCATCGTGGAAATGGTTCGCGATAAGAATTACGACAACTCGAATAATTTTCTGGAGCTTACCGAACCGGTCGTCAATCGCGCGGGCCGCACCGGCGGCACTTTCCTTCATTCTTCGCGTACCAACCCCGGCCGAGTCGCGAAGTCCAGCGTTCCGCCACATCTCAAGGACCAGTTCACAGCCGAAAAAAACGACCTTACGCCTGAAGTCTTAAAAAATCTCGCTTGGCTCGGCATTGATACGCTTATCCCTATCGGCGGTGATGACACCCTGAGCTACGGCGTGCGCCTCAACAAAGAAGGTTTCAAAGTCATCGCCATTCCAAAGACCATGGACAACGACGTTCCCGGCACGGATTATTGCATCGGATTCAGCACGTGTATCACGCGCACCTTGCAATTGGTCAATAACCTTCGCACCTCCGCCGGCTCTCATGAGCGGTTCATGGTCCTCGAAGTTTTCGGCCGCTACGCGGGATTCTCGGCGATTTTGCCCGCCATGGCTGGTGCCGCGGACCGCTGTGTTATCCCCGAATATAGATTCAATATCGAGCGTTTGACGGAATTGCTGGTGTACGACCGCAATAAAAATCCCAGCCGTTATTCCACGGTATTGGTATCAGAGGGCGCGATGTTCGAAGGCGGAGACATGATGTTTGAGGGCGAAGCCGCCGACGCCTTCGGCCACAAAAAATTGGGCGGTATCGGCGATTTGGTTTCGGCAAAAGTGAAAGAACTTTCCGTCAAATTCAACGACGGTAAATCCGTGGACATCATCAATCAGAAGCTTGGGTATATGGTGCGTTGTGGCGATCCCGATGCCATCGATTCCATTGTTCCCATGGCTTACGGCACTTTGGCGATGGACCTTTTGCTGAAAGGCGTCCACGGCCGGCTGGTGGTGTTGAAAAACGGCATCTATGGCGACATACCCATTGAATCGATTGCCTCTACAAAAAAGCTCGTGGATGTGGCCGAGTTCTATAACACCGATCGGCTACGCCCAAAATTCGCCAACTTTTCGGGTAAGCCGCTTTTCTTCATGACCTGAAATCTTTGCCAAAAGACGCTTCAAACCGCTTGGCTACTGTCGCCAAGCTGTGGCAAACTATTCTCATGGGAAATAAAGACGCCAAAAAACGCGAAACTAAAAAGCCACCAAAGAAAAAACCGACGCGCCACGAGCTTGCGCAAGCCGCTGCCGCCGCCAACCGCCTTTTCAAACAACCCGGCAAATAACTCAGACCGCCTCACCAACCTTTGCAGCTGGCCGGTTTGTGGCTGAAGCTTCCCAGTCGCTAATCTGCTCGCGCAAAGTGTTTAAACTATTCGTCATCCGGTCCGCTTCAACGTTTGTCAGCGCGTAACGTGCGGTTTGCGGATCTCCACTCTTTAACAAATTGTTGTAATCCTCGCGCAAATTAGGAAGGTCCTTTTCCGGCGCGCGCCTCCCGCGCAAAGTTTTAGCCAGCAACGAAAGCGTTTTCTCGACGTTTTGCGAAAACGTCAGATACGCGTTCCGCCCGGGCGCCGCAGCCGTTAATCGCTGGCCCGCTTCCAGGGCCATCGTCGCGTGCGCGAACCGGTGCGAACTGGCCAGCATCGCATTCCATCGTTCCATTTCCTGCAGTGTCGTTCCCGGCTCAGTTCGCAGCCGCTCCAGCGAAGCTTCCAGGTTGGATCGCGCTCGCCGCGATTCCAATCGCGTTCGCTCCAGTTCTGCCATGTTTTCAGTACTTGGATGGAACAACGCTTGCGTCACGGCGTGAAAATATTCGCGGTACGCGTCTAACAATTGCGCCATCATTTCCGGAACTCGCCCACGCTCCCACGTCGGCCACAGTGCATACGCGATCAACGCAATTGTTCCACCAGCAATTGTGTTCAAACCCCGCGCGAGAATCACGTCCTTCGGAGCTACGCCGTTGAGACTGAGCAAGAGCACTACCAAAGCGCTGATCGCCACGGCGAAAATTCCGTAATTCGCTGGACCGATCCACCGCAGTAGAAACGTAAAAACGAAAATTAACGCGATTTCTACCGCGGGACTAGTTGGATGCAAATGAAACAAGCCCGTCGCCAGTAGCAGCCCCGCCACCGTTCCAGCGATTCGCAAGACCCCTCGTGTAAACGTTGCCGTGAACTCCGGTTTCAGCACCAGCACAATCGTCATCGGAAGCCAATACGATCGATGCAAGCTGATGCTTCGCGCCACCATGTCTCCTACAGCCACGCAAGCGGCGAGTCTTATTGCATGCCGGAAAGCAACAGAACGCAGATTCAAATTGGCGCGCAAAGTGGCAAGCCGCCCATTAAAACGCAAACTCCACGGTTGCTCAGCTTCTTGCGTCGCCGCACTGGTAGTCCCCATCTCCGATGTCCCGCCCGCTAAGTCCCATGCCGCGCGCAACTGTCCGCTGAAAGCATCCATCTGATAACGCAAATCCTGAGTCACGGCCTTCAGGAAACTAGCCGGAAGCTGCTCGCTCCTTTCGCGCATTGCCTGCGTCAGCGCCTGCATCCGCGTGAGCAGGGAACTGTCCGCGCCGTGTTGTTCTTTGGAAAATAAATCCTTTGCAAGAATTTCCAGGGATTTTCCTGCGTTCTCGAGGTATTCGGTCAACAGAGGAATTCCTGCATCCGAAGGGGCTTCACGTGATAGCCGAGCCCGCAGCCGTACGAGCATCATAAGACTTAGCCGCATGCGTTCGGCTTGATTCAGCAGCGAGCGGTATCGCAGCGCTTCAAGGCTTCGTTCGCTGCTTAAACCGGAAAGCATCTCCTGGGCCTTGGTGCTATGCCCACTTGCCGGCGGCGAGACCGACGCCCGCAGCGGCGCTTCCGCAATGTTGGCCAATTCACGATAGAGCTCCGACAAGGCGCGCCGCTCTGGTTCAAAGCGCTGCACCGGCCATAGCGCGATGGAAAGCGCAGTCTGCAAAAGGCCCCCGGCCAGCGCCAGCAATCCGGAGATCGCTGCTTGCGATGGCGTGAGCGGTTGCGCCGCATAAATGAGCAACGACACTAAGCTAATTACACCAACGTCGCCCGCCGCCGGGCTCAGCGAAACCATTAAGCCCGCAACAAATGCCCATACAGTAGCAATCACTACTGCTAGGACCGTGTGCTTCTGAAATATTCCTCCCAAGAAAATTGCCATTGCGCACCAAAAACTGGAAGACAGCATGCGCTTGGCTCGCGCTTCATAGGGATCGCTACCATCTGAGTACGCAACGTTGAGCGCGCCGCTCGCTACCACCAAACCTCCGCGCGGCATTCCCAGCGCGAAGCCCGCTATCAATGGAATCGTGACGCCCAGCGCGTTGCGCAAGGCCTTCTGCGGCGACATCATTTGCCGATCGAAAAATGTCAGGATGCGCCAAAACGCCGGCGCTACAGCGCGCTTTTCGGCTTTCGTAGCGGATCTCGAATCAGCAATAGCATTCTTCGACATGAGAGACTACATTAAGGCACTTAAGGCACGTTGTACGACAGTTTTCCTTGTTCAATGCCAACAATATCTACCCGATTCGGTGCGCAATGCATCAAAACATTTGAATACATACTCGGAGAACTTTTATGCAAAAACGAAAACTAGGAACAAGTGGCCCGCTCGTCTCCGCCCTTGGACTCGGCTGCATGGGAATGTCCGACTTTTATGGCGGCCGCGACGAAGCCGAATCCCTCGCCACAATGCATCGCGCTCTGGAGTTGGGCGTCACTTTTCTGGACACCGCCGATATTTACGGATTTGGATCGAACGAAGAGCTGGTCGGCAAAGCCATTCGCGGCGTTCGCGATCAAGTATTCCTTGCCACTAAGTTTGGGATTGTCCGCAATCAGAACAACCCCAATCTGCGTGGTGTCAACGGTAGCCCGGAATACATTCGCGCCGCCTGCGATGCAAGTTTGAAGCGCCTTGGCGTGGATACTATCGATTTGTATTACCAGCACCGGGTTGACCTGAACACTCCCATTGAGGACACCGTGGGCGCCATGGCGGAATTAGTTCGCGCCGGCAAAGTTCGCTACCTCGGTCTGTCGGAAGCTTCGGCCGCCACCGTTCAACGCGCCCATCGCGTCCACCCCATCTCCGCTTTGCAATCGGAATATTCCCTGTGGACCCGTGATCCCGAAGAAGAAGTTTTGGCGACCACGCGCGAACTTGGCATCGCCTTTGTTGCTTACAGTCCGCTCGGCCGTGGCTTTCTCACTGGACAAATCAAGCGTTACGAAGATTTAGAGGAAGGTGACGTACGGCGCGCCTCACCCCGCTTCCAGGGAGAAAATTTTCGGAAAAATTTGGACCTGGTCGATCGCGTTAGGGAAATTGCCATTGAAAAAAATTGTACGCCCGGCCAATTGGCCCTGGCATGGTTGTTGGCTCAGAGCGAACATATTATTCCTATTCCCGGAACCAAACGCCGCAAATATCTTGAAGAAAATGTCGGCGCCCTGGATGTGAAAATCACTCCCGAAGATTTGCGACGCATTGATCAAGCCGCGCCCCGCGGCGTTACCGCAGGTCCTCGCTATCCCGAAACCGCGATGTCTATGGTCAACAGGTAAAACCTATAGCGTTGCCCTTGGTACCGCCGCGCTGTTACCGTCGTCTTCATAATGAATCGCTTTGAAAATTGGTTTTGCGCCTCGTCTCTGTGGCGAACCATTACCATACGAAGTATCTTGCCCTGGGTCATCGGTGATTCAGATATCGGTGATCACGTCCTGGAAATTGGCGCGGGTTCGGGCGCTGCCACGAACGAATTATGCAAATGCGCGCGCGTTACTTCGCTGGAATATGACCCGCGCTCGGTTCGGCGACTGGCCGAGCAGCAGAAAAATTCCCGTTGCGAAGTTGTGTGTGGCGACGCAGCGGCGCTTCCTTTCGCCAGCGAAACGTTTTCATCGGCCATCGCAATTTTGGTCTTACACCATCTCAAATCGAGTGAATTGCAAGATCGTGCATTTGCCGAGACATATCGCGTCCTGCGTCCCGGCGGTGTTTTTCTTGTGCTGGAGATTTCAGGTACCTGGCTTCACCGCGTAGGCCATTTCAAAAGTACCTTCGTGCCAATTTCACCTTCCGCGGCAGTCGAGCGACTCACTAAGGCGGGCTTCTCCAGTGTCAGCTGCGAATCCCGGCATGGCGCGTTTCGCATACGCGCTTACCGTCCACCGTCATTCCATTAGTAGGGAACTACTGCGCGCGATTCACGGGGCCGAGCTCCGAACGAGTTTGGATTACGCGCAGTATCGAATCGCGTGTAATCATCCCAATAATATGCGCTGATCCGTCTTCGCTGGCGCTTACCACCGGCATTTGATTGATGTCCGCCGCAAGCAGTCTGTCCAGTAAACGCTGCAATGGTTCTTCCGGGCCGGCCCAGAGTATTTTTTCCCGCGGAATCATCACGCCCTGAACAGAAGTGCCCGCCCATTCATCTCGGGGAATAGCGTTCAAAGTGTGCACGTTCATCATGCCGGCGAGATTGTTATCGCTAACCACCATGTGACAGCGCCGGCCGGTGCGTAGCACCTCGGAACCATAATCTTCCAGCGAAAGATGGCCTCCCACAATCGGCACGTCTTGGCTCATCACATCGCCGGCGCTCAAGCCAATCAGCGAAGCGCGAATGGTTACTTGCGCGACGCTTTCCTGCGCCGCGTTACGCAAATAAAATCCAAGCAGCGCAAGCCATCCACCGATTACCAAATCTGCGTGAAATGCACGCCATGCTCCATAAGCGATCATGCCGTAAGCCACCAACTGCCCGCTGCCGCCCGCAATGCGCGTCGCACGCGAATAATCCTTCGTCACGCCCCAAACAATCGCGCGGAAAATTCTCCCCCCATCAAGTGGAAAGCCGGGAAGAAGATTGAAAAGTGCCAGCGATGCATTCGTCCAGCCCAGCCACGTGGCTAGCGCACCGGTCATTCCCTCATAAGGATAGAAGAGCGTGATCCCTAAAAATACAACTGCGAGCAACCCGCTTGCCAAGGGACCTGCGATAGCGATGTTGAATTCCTGACTGGGCTTGGCGGGCTCGCGAGCGATGCGCGCCACGCCGCCGAATAAAAATAAAGTGATGGAGATGACCCGAATTTTATAATGCTGCGCCACCACGCTATGTGACAGTTCATGAAAAACCACCGAAGCAAAAAACAAAAGGCTTGTGAGTATGCCGGTTGTCCAATGCTCTGCCGTGGACCAGTGGGGGTGTAGCTGGGTGTATTGCATCGCCAGCGACCAGGTGATTAATCCAAAAATAAAAATCCAACTGGTATGAATGTAAATCGGTATCCCGAGTATTCGCCCGATTTTTAAACCTGAAGTAATTTGCATTTTCAGCCGTTTGTATTTTCTCGCCCTCTTACATTAACCCCTCCTATGGGCCGCTGCCAAATCAATCGCATATAAAGGACTTGAACCGCGTCCCCGTCGACCCGGTGTGTGTCGTCGCACACACCAAAACGCCGTGTCATTTCTGTCTAAGCCCTTTAGTTTCAACCCGCTCACCATGGGCCGGCCTCGTGCTATTTACCGCTCAAGGAGAAACGGACATGAACACTTTTATCAATCTCGTCACTTTGGCTACGGCCACGCTGCTTGCCCTCCTCGCTGCCGCCGGGCTCGATTGGCTGCTTTTGCGCGCCGCCTTTCACGTTATGCGTCCTGCGGCAGCGCAGCAGTTAAACCGCGGCACCGGCCTCGTTGAAGGAGCGCGAAAAGTAGCTCGTGCGTTTCGCGCCGATCGTTAGAGAGATAGCAAAAGTTCTCACTAGTTTCTAAGCAAAGAAAGGAAATTTCCGTGATTGCCTTGAAATATTTCTTGACGCTTCTAGCCACTGGTTTTTTTTCGGCCGCCGTAGGAATTGTGATTTTTGACATTTACGCGGCGCGGCAACTCCGTCTTCTGTTAATGCGCGCCGCCGATGACTCCGCTATATCGCAAACTCCGCCTGGCTATCGCCCCTTCGACCGCGTCCGCTGGAAGTTGGCGCGGCAACTCGTAACCATCGGCTGCCTGCCAGGTAGTACCCTTACCGGAATCTCGCAGCCAGCACGCAATTTATTACCAGGCCTAGGCGATTAACTAGTAGAGAAGAGCCGTGTTGCAAACCCTGAACCAGCCTTTTGCAGCGTGATATCATCGGCTTGCTTTCGCATAGGAAAGGTAATGTTTTACATCATGCACCGTTCTTGTCGGCTCGCCGCAGATTATCGCTCGCGTTTTCTTCTGCAACTTGCGAATGCGTCCGTTCCGGGCGCTGATAAGCGCATCCATTGTTCGCTGAACTCCAGTCGCGGAGCACGTTCATGAGTTTTCGCTCCAAGCTCTTTCTTGTTTTTACCCTTACCGTTCTCGGCTCCGTATCTCTGGTTGCCTACGGCGTTACCCATTACACTCGCGCAGGGTTTGAGCAGTTGGATCAACAGCGGACCGAGGCGCTTGTTTCACAATTCAATAAGGAATTCGTGCAGCGGGGTGACGAGATTGTTCATCAGGTCAAAAATATAACCAATTCCGAGATTACGCTTCGTACCGCGATAGATCTCGCTCGACCTAACGCCGACCAGTCCCTTTACGTTCACGATGCCAAAGGCGCCGCTGAAGAGCACGGTCTCGATTTCGTGCAATATGTTAATTCAGACGGTACCTTAATCTCCTCGGCGCAATATCCTTCGCGCGTTGGCTATAAAACCGATTGGGTAACTGCCGGCAAAGGCTGGAACGATTCCACCGCGTTCCTGAAAAAAGAAGAATTGCCCGACGGAGTTGAACTTTCTCTAACCGCCGTTCGCGTTACGCCCGTCGGCGACAAAAACTTCTACATCGTCGGCGGTAAGCGCCTCGATCAGAATTTTCTCGCGTCGCTCGTGCTTCCCGGTGGGATGCGCGCCCTGCTCTACCGTAACCTCGAGCCTGGATTCGAACCCACTGCGCTCACCGATGCCAGTGGCCCGGTTCAGCAAGCCGAACTTTTTCAGCCGCTGATCGAACAAGTACAAAAACAATTGCAGCCAACCGAACGCCGAATCGATTGGTCCAATGACCCCGCAGCGGCCGAAAATTTTCACGCTATCCCTTTGACCGGCAGAAACAATGAATTGCTGGGAGTGCTTCTCCTGGGCAGCCCTCGAAAAGAGATCGTGCTCCTTACCCGTCAAATTGTTAAAACTTCAGCCATTGTTGCCGCGGGCGCAGTTTTGATTGGCCTGCTTGTTTCGCTTTGGATTTCCGCGCGCATCACTCGTCCTGTCGAAGAATTGGCGCAAGGCGCCAGGGAAGTAGCCACTGGCCGTTGGGACACGCGCATCGAGCCGCGCGGCCGCGATGAAATTGGCCAACTTGCCGCCGCGTTTAATGACATGACCCAGACGCTCGCCTCCCAGCGCGAAAAGCTCGTTCAGACTGAGCGTGTGGCGGCGTGGCGCGAATTGGCGCGCCGGCTTGCTCATGAGCTGCGAAATCCTCTTTTCCCGTTGCATTTGACGGTCGAGAATTTACAGCGCGCAAAAGACCTGGGCACATCGCAATTTCTTGAAGTATTCCAGGAATCCACCGCCACTTTGAAAACGGAACTCTCCAACCTCAATCGCATCGTCGATCGTTTCAGTGAATTTTCTAAAATGCCCTCGCCGCAATTCGCCGTCGTGAATTTGAACGAGACGTTGCGAAATTCTGTTCGCCTCTACGAACCACAATTCAATGCCGTGGGCAAACCGCACATCGCCACGGAAATTTCATTGGCGGAAACCACCCCCGAAATTGTGGCCGATCCCGATCTGCTGCATCGCGCCTTTCAGAATCTAGTGCTGAACGCCATGGACGCCATGCCCTCGGGCGGTACGCTCTCCCTCCGCACTCTGGACTTTGACGACCACGTCCGCGTTGAAGTGAGCGACACTGGCAAAGGTCTCACTCCGGAAGAGTGCTCGCGTCTTTTTACTCCTTACTACACTACGAAGCAATTGGGCACCGGCTTGGGACTCGCCATCGTCCAATCCATAGTGAGCGATCATCACGGCAGTATCGCGGTAACCAGTGAAGAGGGCCACGGCGCCGCGTTTCGTATCACTCTCCCGAAACGCCAGCCAGGCGTTGATGTCAAATCGCTTCACGAGACACACGAACCCGTGCCTGCCGATACTGAAATTGCCACCGCTTCTGATTGACCGCATCCGAAGAGGAGCCTGTGCCACGCAAAGCCAATCTGCTCCTCGTAGATGATGATCCCAACACGCTCGCATCGCTCTCTCGCGCGTTTCGTTTGGCTGGCCATGAAGCAACGGTTTGCGACAACGCGTCCCGTGCCCTCGAATTGCTCCGCGCCGGGAATTTTGACCTGGTTTTGTCCGACGTGGTTATGCCGGGGAAAAGCGGCTTGGAATTAGTAGAGGATTTGCGTAAAGCTGCAATAAAAACACCCATCGTTTTGATTTCCGGACAGGCCAATATCGAAATGGCGGTCCGTGCCACCAGACTGGGTGCGCTGGATTTTCTCGAAAAGCCGCTTTCTACCGAGAAACTTCTGCTTACCGTTGACAACGCTCTTCGCCTGACTCGCCTGGAAGAAGAAAACCGCGAGCTCCGAGACTTGCTCGGAAAGCACGAGCTGGTTGGCTCCGGTCCATCCATGAAAAAACTCCTGGCCCAGATTGAGCGAATCGCGGCGAGCGAAACACGTATTTGTATTATGGGAGAAACCGGCACGGGCAAGGAATTGGTGGCCCGCGCCATTCACGAGAAATCCCCGCGCAAACAAAACCCGTTTGTCACCTTGAATTGCGCCGCGGTTCCCGCCGAATTAATCGAATCCGAATTATTCGGCCACGAAAAAGGTTCCTTCACCGGCGCGGGTTCTCGTCATTTGGGCAAATTTGAACAAGCAGAGGGCGGCACTCTGTTTCTCGATGAAATCGGCGACATGCCTGTCGCCATGCAAGCGAAACTTTTGCGAGTGCTTGAAGAAGCAGAAGTTGAACGTGTCGGCGGTGATAAGCCAGTCCGCGTAAATGTGCGCGTTCTCGTGGCCACCCACCGGAATTTGGAAGAATTGGTTAAACAGAACGCTTTCCGGCGCGATTTATTTCATCGAATTTTCGTTTTTCCCTTATCGTTACCGCCACTTCGCGACCGGCTCGAGGATTTTCCTGAACTTGTTGATCACTTCGCGCGGCAAGTGGCGGCGCTCAATCATTGGAAAGCGAAAAGTTTTTCGAACGAAGCCATCGCCGTGCTGCAGCGTTATTCCTGGCCCGGAAATGTTCGTGAATTACGCAACCTGGTTGAGCGGCTCGTCCTTCTCGCTACCGACGACACCATCACCGATGCGGACGTCAACCTGGTGCTGCCGTCTTCACAAACTGCTCAGAATGTCTCGGCAGCCGCAATCGCCGTTGGCACTCTCGCCGAGCGCACCGAGTCCTTCGAAAGGGAAGTAATGATGGCTGAAATCCGCCGTCAAAATTTCCACATGACCAATGTCGCGCGTGCGCTAGGTCTCGAGCGCAGCCATCTTTATAAAAAGTGCCAGCAGTTGGGTATTGATCCGCAATCATTGCGTAAGTCGGATTGAATTCCTTACAAATCTATGGCTGTGATTGTTTTCGTGGCAAAGCGTTTGCGCGATCAATTACCCATTGCGGGAATACCGGAGAATTTCTTGGCGGCTGCCCTCGCGTGATGGCCCAGTGCTCCAGCCAGCTCCCGCCTTCTTCTCCGACGAATTCATCCGGCATGCTGTAAACCGAGTCACTCAACGCGTCCTGCAGCGTAATAAACCGATAGCCGCGTTTCCGCAGCAGCTCTAAAAGTTCGCCGATATGGTCCGCTTCGAGCCAGTTTCCGTGTAGCAACAGGATTTGCTTTGGCTCATATCCCACCATATCGCGGGACAATTTTTCGTAATATTCGAAAACTGCGCTGTTGTGCGCGAGGTATGCAGCCACCAACTGTTGCTGCAACGCCGCGTCTCCTCGTGCTCGCGCATCTTCGTAGACACTTGCAAACATCCAGTCCCAGGCATCCATCGTCACCGGCGCAATTCGGTAGTTTCGCGCAACTAAAAACGCCTCCGCTTCGCGACGGGTTTGCAGGTCGCGCCCCGTATCCAAAAAGGGATGCCGCAGGTAACGCATCTTCATATTGTGTTGCGCCTGCAGCAACCGCGTCACCGTTTCACCGCGAACTACATCTTCTTCCCATTCCTTCAAGCCCACCTGGTTCAAGGACGCATGGCTGAAAGTGTGATTCCCCAATTCAAAGCCATAGTCCAGCCACATGCTCAACGCTTTAATTCGCTCATCGACTTCGCCGAATTTGAACAGCTTTCGCTCGTTCACAAAGCCCACGGCCGGGATTTTCTGCTGCCGCAAGGTGCCCAATAGTTTCGCAGTCATTGCCGTAATATCGGTTCCAGCCATATGCGCCGCATCGGCCGCCGGCAAATCGTCAATCGTGATCGCAATTTCCCTCTGTTGAGTTTGCGCTTGTACCGTCGTGACGGTACTGAGCGCCAACAATCCGACAAATGCGCCCAATCTTCTAAACTGTGACCTCATTCAGCTTTCCTTTCACAAAGTTGAATTTTCACCGTGCATCATAGCCGACATATTCATTAATTTGACAACAGTAACATTTTCGCTGCTGAACAACCCGAGAATAGATGCGACGTCTAAAAAGTATTCGTAGCGTCCCAGCGTTTCGTGCTAGGTACAGTGGTCCCCCCGTGCGAAAATTCCACCCATGGAATCACTGGCCATCGCTGCTTCCGCGGCTGTTGCGAGCCTTGGTGGCGTCGCTGCCTACGGAGCGGCCTGGCCTCGCTCGCAAATTTTCGGGCGAACCATTTACTCCACCAATTCTCCGCGCAAACTGGCGCTTACTTTTGATGACGGTCCGAATCCCGCCATCACACCGCAACTTCTAAAGCTTCTTGAACATCACCACGCTCGCGCCACGTTTTTTGTGATCGGAAAATTTGTTCGCGACAACCCTGCGCTTGCCCGGGAAATTGTCGCCGCCGGCCACATCATCGGTAATCATACCGAAACGCATCCAAACCTCTTTTGGTGCGGCAAAAACGAAACGCGCGAGCAGCTCGGTCGTTGCAATGAAGCTGTTTTCGTGGCGACCGGAAATACTCCTCGGTGGTTCCGTCCCCCCTACGGATTCCGCAGCCCCTGGCTTTCCGGCGTTGCCCGCGAATTCCGTCTCTCCACCATTATGTGGACGCGAATTCCCGGCGACTGGCATGCTAAGCCTGCCGAATGGCTTATTCGGCGGACGCAGACCATCGCGGATCGCGCGCAGCGCAATCTCAAAAATCCATCTGCACGTGGAGATATCCTCTGCTTGCACGACGGCAATCATGCCTCCCAGAACGGTGACCGCACCATTACTTTAGCCACTCTCCAATATTGGCTCCCGCGCTGGCGCGACCTCGGCTTGAAGTTTGTTACAATCGAAGAAGCGGTTTCAGACACCCGGTGATTGATTATGGACGAGCGCGCTTTTTACAACGAAAAAGAAGAAATCCGCAAAGTAAAGTTGGTTTGCCCCAGTTGCCGCGGCGAATTCGAGGCTCCCGTCCGTTGGAAGGTTTGCCGCAAAAAAAATGAATTGCCTCGCGGCGCAAACGAAGAGGATCGCCACAAATTTGCCAAGGCTTCTTCCTACATGGTTAGACTTGACGACCTTCTGGCGTGCTACAAATGCCGCAAGCGTTTCGAGCTGACGGGGCAGTCCACCGTTCTAATCAATGACCGCCTGGGTGATCCCAACGAAGATCCAGAAAATTTCGGCAATCGCTGACAAACCACGAATCGCTCTATTCTTTGCCTACCGGCTCACCTAAATCTCCGGATAAATATCAAAAAACGCTTGAATCGACTGGTGAAACGTCTTTTCGATCTCTTCTTTGCTACCCTCGATTAAATGCATGGTCACACGAGCTGTTTTCCCGTTTTTCAACACCACTCTGGCATCATGCAATTCGCCCAGATCTTCCTCCGGCAACAGCCTCATGCCATAAATTAAAGCCAGTTTTGCCATTCCATTCTCCTGAATCCTTACGCTAGCGTAGTCTTCTCAATCGCGAGGGTCAATTTTCCCCTTTTGACCCCTTTGGAAAACACTTCCCGTGGTATCTTCAGGCATCCCCAATCTCAACTCACTGCATCGCAGCACAGTAGCCGCGGAGGATTCAGTGAAATACAACCAAGTACCACAAATTGCTCTCGTCACTCTTGGCGCATGCCTCACTCTCGCCCTTTCCGCCGCCGCACAGCAGGCCGATGGGCCCCAGCCGGATGCGCCTCCCGCAGTGGCTCCGGTTCTAAAGCCACTGCCTAAAGCCAGTCATGGTGAGACCATCGTGGTTCCGGCGGGTACCAGGGTTGCCGTGATTCTCGAAAACGGTATATCCACTGGCACCACCAAGCGCGGTGACTCCGTTTATTTCCGAACGTCATTCCCCATCACTCAAAATAATCACGTAGTCATTCCCGTCGGCTCATATCTTCGCGGTGAATTAACCGAGTCCAAGCGTCCCGGCCGCATCAAGGGACGTGGCGAATTCCGCATGCGTTTGAACACTTTGATTCTTCCTAACGGCTACACGGTGGATTTAACAGCCGTTCCGCGTAGTGCGGACAGTGGCGGAAAAGAAACCACGGATTCCGAAGGGAAAATTACGGGTCCGGATGGTAAAGGCAAAGATGTGGGCACCATAGCCACCACCACCGTTACCGGCGCGGGAATTGGCGCGATTGCCCGGGGCGCTCAAGGCGCTGGAGTTGGCGCCGGAGCTGGCGCCCTCGTTGGGCTTGCGGCGGTTTTATTGACGCGCGGTCCCGATGCCCAATTGCCGAGAGGTTCTACCCTCGATCTCGTTCTCGAACGCCAGATCGAACTGGACGCCAGTCGAGTGCAATACCCTAACGTAAACGGGATGGTCGTTCAGCAACAGCCCGCACCACTGCCGTAGTCCACTTTTTCGCGGCGCTGATTTATTTATTTGCGTCAGCTGTTTTGCGCGCCTGCTGAAAACGCATTGGACTGAAGCGGTCCCAATCCAACGAAACGCTCTTTTTCGTAATCCATTCGCAAATGAGCTTTGCCGTAATGGGTGCCAATACAATTCCGCTCCGGAAATGTCCCGTCGCGATCAGTAACCCGTCCACATCCGTCGGTCCGATAATGGGCAAATGATCCGGCGAATCCGGTCGCAGCCCCGCCCAGATTTCCTCAACACGCGCGCTCGCCAGTTGTGGCGCAAGTTCCGTCGCTCCATTCACCAATTTCTGCAGGCCCCCCGCGGTTAAATGCTTGTCAAATCCCGCGTTTTCAACTGTTGCTCCGGCGATTACACGTCCATCCGGCCGCGGCACCAGGTAAATATTCTCCGACCAAAGCACGCGCCCAATCTTCACGTCGCTGTGTCGCAGCGCCAGGATTTGCCCTTTCGCCGGAGCCACTGGAGCATAAGGCGCTACGCCCTCAATTTCGCCTGAATAACAGCCTCCCGCCACAACTGTAAATTCAGCTTCCACCGTTTCGTTCTGTATCAGTAACCCAGTGCACCGGTTTCCTGCACGGCTGACAGCACGAACGCCCTTGTCAGCAAAAATTTCAACTCCACTTATCTTCGCTGCCTCCAGGACCGCTCCGGTCAGCGCGCGGTTGTCTACGGCTCCCTCGTCTGGTCGAAACATCGCGGCTTCAATATCTTCGCTCAGCGCTGGCTCCATTTCTCTGGCCTCGTCCGCGCTCAATGCTTCTGCCTTCAGCCCCAACCCGTGGTGCAGTGCCACCAGCGTGCTCAATTCTTCCCGCGCATTTCTCGAGAAAAGCGCTTCCATTGTTCCTTTTTTTCGGTAGCCGGTATCGCGCCTTGAAATTCCCTCCACGTTCGCAATGAATTCGGGATATAGCGCCATGCTCGCCATGCCCACGGGAACCATCGGAATCATTCCCGGATTTTCCGGCGCCGGCGATAGTATTCCCGCGCTCGCCCACGAAGCTTCGCGCCCCGGTTCCTGCCTGTCGAAGACTCCTACGTGTAATCCCGCGCGTGCCAATTCCAACGCGATCGCACTTCCAATCAATCCTGCTCCGGCAATGGCCACATCAAATTTCAACATTGTTCGAGTTTTCTACAGAACTGATCCGGCCGTCTACAATGTCCGTGCTAATTCTTTGGACAGCACTTCCGCCTTGTTCGCCAGTATTCGCGCCCGGGTCCAATCCACATTTCCTATCGCTTCTTTTGCATCATCCATAAATCCGCGAACTTTCGACGCCAGGTCCGACTGCATCGCGTTCAAAGTTCGCCCCTGCGTCGCCGAAAGGTTCCGCTCCGCCACGTCCAGGCTTTGCTGCGTGATCCGTCGTGCCGCTTCCGTTTCCTCCGCGCTGAGTTGCGGCGCAATGATTGGCTCTTGCGGCCTGGCGACCGGCGCGCTGCTTTCGGCAGGCTGGCTCACGGGCACGCGAGGTCGAGCAGGAACCATCCGCACGGACGCGAGTTTCGGCGTCGCGGGTATCTCCAATTGCAGATCGGGCATTTCTTCGCCTTCGTTCGTCGGTTTATATTCCGGAACAGTTGGCCGGACCAATACCGCTGTTTGCCAATGCACCGGAGTGTGACGTTCCGCGGGGCAACCGGTACTCCATAACATCGCGCACCCCGCGAGCAAAAGATAACTTCGCGGTGAAATTTTTAATTTTTCCCCCATGGGCTTGGGCAAGGCTTCTGTTCCGATCACGCAGCGAGCGGGAGTTCGATGCGGAATGTCGTTCCTCTGCCGACCTCCGATGTAAAGTCTATCGAACCGTTATGCAACTGCACAATTCGGAACGTCGTGGCTAATCCGATGCCACTGCCACCGGGTCTCGTTGTATAGAAAAGCTGAAAGATTTTTTGCTTATTTTCCGTGGTAATTCCTTTTCCCGTATCTCCTACCGCAATCTCCGCCACTTCGCCACGTCGGCTGAGGATCAACCGCAATTGCCCGCCGCCTGGCATCGCTTCTACGGCGTTTAACATCAGGTTAAGCACCGCCTGTTTCAAGAGCGCGCGGTCCACATAGACTTCCGGCACGTCGATTGGCAGCAGTTGCGCCACTTGCACATTCGCTTTTTGCAATTGCGGTTTCGCCACTTCCAGCACTTCTTTCAACAACACTGCCAGCTGCGTGGCTTCCAACCGGATATCCATCGGCCTCGAAAAATCCAAAAACCGTTTTACCACCGCGTCGAGCCGGTCGATTTCCATGTCTAGCACGTGCACTGCCTGCTGCGTTGCGCCGTCTCGTTCTTTCGGCAAAGATTCCTTCAAATTTTCTAGCCACAACCGCATGGAGTTGAGCGGATTCTTAACCTCGTGCGCCACGCCCGCGGTAATTCTACCCAGCGCCGCAAGTCTCTCGCTCACTTGCAACTGTGTATTGATGCTTTCCAGCGAGTCCAGATCTCGCAAAGTCACCAGCGCGCCCATGTCTTGCCCAGCTTCTTGAATCGCTTGGACGCTTACACCAACTCGCCTTGGTCCATCTACCGTCTGCAATTCCGTTTCCGCCGCAATCTCGCTCAGCACATCTCCATCCAGTCCATCTAGGTGTAACGCTTCGCAGAGCGGATGGCCCGGCGGAAAAATTTCGGTCACCCTTCGTCCCAGAAAATGTCCCGCGGGCGCGCCCAAAAATTTCTCCGCCGCCGGGCTGATCATTACCGCGCGCGCATCCCGCGTGAAGAGCAGCAGCCCATCCTCGAGCCCCGCCATCACTGAATTCATGTTTTCACGAAGTGTGCTGAAAATCTCGTGTACGCCGCGGAGTTGTTGTCCGACCTGCGTAATCTTGCGGCTGACCTGGCCCAACTCGTCGCTGCCTCCAACGAATCCAGTGCGCTGCGGCTGCGGGGAATCGTATTGTCCCGCGGAAATCCGGTCCAGTTGCGCGGCGATGTCTCTCAGTGGCGCCAGCGTAGCCCCGCTCACTGCGGCCGCCAGAAAAGTGGATATGCCCAGCGCCAAAATCACAATGGTCGCCGAAGTCCGTAACCGCGGTTTAATATCGTGAAGCAACAACGTAGTGGCCATCACCACTCGTACCTCGCCAAATGGTTCACCGTGCACGCTGAACGGATAGTCCACTTCATAAACCTGCGGCTGCCCCGCCAGAATTTTAATTTGCTTGATGAATGGACTTTGTACCAATTGCGCCAGGGGTGGACGCCGCAGGGAATTGCTGCCCCGCAACGCGGAATCGCTTGAAACCAGCACCAGTCCGTTGCGATCTACGATCGACACTTCGTAAATGGCGGGTGAATCGGTGGAAGCTTTTAATTTGGTCAAAAGAGCGTCATTCGTTTCGAACGCTTGCCGCACATAATCGTGCGTATCTTCTAACGCGTTTGAGGCCGGCCGTAGCCCTTGGTTTTCCGCATCCTTCAACGCGTGTCGCGCTTCGTCAAATGCCTCGTGCGCGATCTCATTCGCCCGCTTATCGGTCTCGTGCAGCGCCTGCTGCAGCAGTTGTTCTAAAAAAACACCCGAAAGCACCGCCACCACGAGCAACACCAGGCTCGTCATCACCAACGTCAGTTTGGTTCGCAGCCGTAGCTGCATGGCGCCTCTTTACTCCGTTTCGGCGCGCTCTCCGCCGTATTCTTTCAATTTATTGTGCAATGTTTTTAAGCTGACTCCCAGCAAATCCGCCGCGCGCGTTTTATTATTTCCGGTCGCCGCCAATGTCTGCAATATCAATTCGCGCTCCATCGCATCCACGGTGGTGCCCACGGGAAATTTAACGCTGGAAAGATCGCTCGGCCCTTTTCCCGCTGCCTTTCCAAATTCTCCCGGCAGCGACGACCGCGTAATCAAATCTTTCTCGCTCATGATTGCCGCGCGCTCCAAAACGTTTCTCAATTCCCGGATATTCCCCGGCCAGGTGTGGCTCATGAACGTGTCCAGCACATCTGAACCAATTCCTCGCACGCTTTTGTTGTGCTTGGTATTCAAGTCGCGCAGCATGTGTTCCACCAGCAACGGAATATCGTCTTTATGATCGCGCAGCGGCGGCAGATGTATGTGAAACACATTCAACCGGAAAAATAAATCCTGCCGCATGTGTCCGCTGGCCACTGCTTGCTCCGGATCCTTGTTTGTCGCGGCTAACACCCGCACATCCACCGGCGTCTCGCTTTTGCTTCCTAAGCGCCGCACCTTGCGATCCTCCAACACACGCAAGAGTTTCGCTTGTGTGGGCGCGGGCATCTCGCCAATTTCATCCAGCAGCAGCGTTCCGCCATCCGCCAGTTCAAAGCAGCCAATTCGCCGCTCCGCCGCTCCGGTGAACGCGCCTCGCTCGTGCCCAAATATCTCACTCTCCATCAGGGATTCCGGTATCGCCGAACAGTTGATCGCCACAAATGGCCCTGTGGCCCTGGGCGACAGCTTGTGTATCGTACGCGCCACCACTTCCTTGCCTGAGCCGGTCTCTCCAGTGATCAGCACGGACGCCGAGCTTGGTGACGCCATCTCCACGATGCGCATCACTTCCTGCATTGGCCGTGACGCCCCCACCAATTCTCCCAATCGGCCTGCTTCACGCAATTGCCGCTGCAACACCGCCAATTGTCGCGCGTCGCGCGCTTTACTCAGCGCCCGGTCCAGCAACGCATGCAGCACCGGGCCTTTCAGCGGTTTTTCGATGTACCAGAATGCCCCTGCTTCAATCGCCGCCACCGCCCGTTCTTCGCTGCCTTTTCCAGTAATAATGATTGCCGGAACATCATGGAGTTCGTCGCCCAGTTGCTTCAGCAAATCCAATCCATTCATTCCTGGCAGCTCAACGTCGGCGATCAGCGTATCCGGTTGGTACGTTGCGAATTTTGCCAGGGCATCCTCCGCCGTGGCCACTCCCAGCACGTCGCAACCCCACCGCTGCAAAAGCTGCTCATAGCCTTTCCGAGCGTTGTCTTCATCTTCAACAATCAGCACGCGGTCTTTGCGTTCGCCGGTATCCACGGTTCGCACCGCGCTTTTTGTCTCGTCGGCCATGCCGTCAGGTCTCGCCTTCCGTCTTTATTGATTCAAAATCTGTTTGTTTGGCTGGACACAACGACTGTAACAAGCCTGTCTTCGCTTGCCAAGTTAGTCTGCTCCAGGACCGGGCGAACAGCCCTTGGCACATCCGGCTGGTTTTAATAGGCTTTGGGATATTGTCCCGTTCGTTTGAAGCTTCCGAGGCCGTGGGATTTTCGAGGGCTACAGCGACCACGTTGTTAGTCGCAGCCACCCTGACCGTTGGGCGGTACAACTCTCCATCCTTGCCACGCCATTCCTTCATGCCGTACCCATGAAGGTCGACGGACCAGTTTTTTTGGCCAGCCGTCGCGCTAAAAAGTATTCCTGCAAGCAAAATGACCATCCACATCATCGCCAGCGCAACGACTCTCGATGTTTGCTCACAGCGCACCGGCTTTTACCCATCTTCATTCCTTAACAAGGTACAGCGCCCTTCCCAATTCCAATTCGAGCTTCGCGCCTTTCGGCAAATTAATATCATGCCCTCTTCCGGACTCCATCAAGAAAGCTGTAAGCGCTCCCATCGCCGCGCCTTCCATCGCTTCCTTCTTATTCTTGTCCTTAACGCCCCTTACCGCGCCTGTCGCTGCGCCGGCTGCGGCGGCTGGCAACGCATCTTTTTCCCTAGTGGTTCGGCCCTGCAGCGTTCCTTCTTTAATCTCTCCCGTCTTGATGCTGTGATCCCCCGGCACATCCACAACATCAGCCACGATCGGCAGTCTGCCAAACTTGGTTCGAATCTCGTCAAACGTCAGCCAAATTTTGGCGCGTCCCGCCACTCCTGCCGGTTCCACTCGACTCACGTGGCCGTTGATCTCTGCTCCTGCCGGCAAATAGATTCCACTACCTGCCAGCAACGGCTCCAGCGTTCGCACTTTGAATCTCTGATTTTCGCGCATCTCTTTGCTGCTCACTCCGTCTTCCAGCCTTACCAAAAATTGCGTTCCCGGGGCCACCGCATATGTCTCCATTGGCACTCCTCGCCTCTGGTGACCGTCCGCGGGAAACATCCCGCGCTCCGGTGGCGGCGTCGATTGATTCTCAAGTCGCCGCTCGTCCTGGTCTCGCTCCTGCGCACGCGCCGCGGCTCCCACGACCATCAGCGCCACGAGACTAACAACCATTCCCAATTTCATTTTTTGCCCGCTCATTGGTACACCTCCTGATACGTGGACACACCTGACTCTTCTGCCCATTGCATCTGCCGAGCCAAAGTTTCTCTGCCCCGGAGATTACAAACTAATGATTCTGCGTAATTTAGATGCGAAGGCGTGATCTGTTAGTCTCGCGTGGAGGCAATCCCGTTTGGTCCGCTGCCAGAAAAATCAGGCACTCTGCCCCGGAGAACTCAGGAATTTTCTTATCCTTCTTAACACTTGCGCATACATCGCCGCCGTCACTCGCCCCGTCTGCGTGTTCTGCTGGCTCGGGTGGTATACCCCGAACAATCGCGGCATTCCGCTCGGTAACTGAACCTCCGCGCCGTGCTCAAACTTATAGCTCGCGCGCGAAAAAATCTTCCCTTGTCGTTTAAGAATGTCCAGATAGCCGTCCCACGCAATCTTTCCCAATGCCAAAACCGCCTTCGGCCGCAGAATTTCCAGTTCGCGCTCGAGGTAACCGGCGCAATTCCGTAATTCCACGGGCAACGGTTTATTTCCTGGAGGAGCGCACCGCGCCGTCGCGGAAATATACGCGCCCGAAAGTTTCAAGCCATCATCGCGGCGCAGCGAACTCGCCTGACTCGCAAATCCCGCTTTGTGCAGCGCCGTATACAAAAAATCTCCCGAGCGGTCGCCCGTGAACATCCGCCCTGTTCGATTAGAGCCGTGCGCGCCCGGTGCTAACCCTAGCAAAAGTAATTCCGCGTGAGCGTCGCCAAACCCAGGAACCGGTTTTCCCCAATAGGTCCACTCGCGATAAGCCCGTCGCTTCTCCAGCGCCATCTTTTCCCGATGTACCACCAGCCGCTCGCAATTTCTGCAGCTGATAATTTCATCATTCAAAATCGCCAGCAAGTTTTCGCGATTCATTTCCAATATCTATCCACATCTCCTAGTCTTTGAGCTTACGCGCCATCATCTCGTTCAATTCGCCGTACGGTACCGCTTCCTTCAGCGATTCCTCATAACTTCCCATTCCCGCTAATTCTTTACTAAAACGGCGCAACGCGCCGAGCGCCACTCGCATTGCCGCCGAACCCGAACTCACTCTTGCCACGCCCATTTTTTCTAGTTCACGAAGCGGCGGGCACCCGGTCGAGAGCAAAATGTTCACCGGCGCACCCAAATCGCGAACCAATTTGCCGATGAGTTCCTTGTCGCAAAGTCCCGGCGCAAACAAGCAATCCGCTCCCGCCTTGCGATATGCCTTCAACCGTTCCAGCGTTCTTTCGTACCTGGTCTTCTCGTCGCCAATCGGCATCAGGTAAATATCGGTTCTCGCATTGATAACCAGCGGCACTCCCTTAGCGGCTGCCGCTTCACGAACTGCCTCGATCTTCTCTACCTGCAAAGAAATCTCCACGTGCGAGCTTTCATCATCCCCGGTCACATCCTCCAGGTTCAGCCCAACTGCGCCAGCTTCAATTACTGCGCGAGCAGTCTCCGCCATTTCTTTTGGCGTGATTCCGTACCCCGACTCCATATCCGCTGTAACCGGCACGGCCACCGCGCGCGCGATCCGGGCCACCGCCTCGAGCATTTCATCACGTGAAATACGTTGCCCGTCGGGATAACCCAGCGCAAAGGCCGCACCCGCGCTCGTTGTCGCAATCGCCGGAAACTTCATTTCCTTCACTAACCGTGCGCTGACCGCATCCCACACGTTCGCCAGCACCAACATCCGCGGTCCCGCATGCATCCGCCGGAATTCGTTAGCTTTCCTCGCCTGCACGGAAATGTCCACGAAATCGCCTCCTCACGAACTCAATAATTTCAGCAATTCCTCATGCAATTTCCCATTGCTGCTGATCAACGCACCACTATAAATAGTGCGTTCGCCAGTGATCGTAGTCGCTTTCCCACCCGCTTCTTCAACAATAAGTCCCAAGGGCGCCAGGTCCCATGGCTTCGACGTCCAATCCAGCGCCCCTTCGATTGACCCTTCCGCGACCAGCATGTGTTGCCAGAATCCCCCAATCGACCGGCTGTTTCGCGCTCCATCAGCCATCCGTCGTATTTGCGCGCGCGCCTCCGCGTCCTTCGTCGGCCCCGTTCCCGTGGTAAACACCATCGCTTCGGTCATGCTGCTCACATTCGAAACGTGTATTTGTCTTCCATTTCGATAGGCCCCTTCGCCGCGGTATGCCCACCAACGCGTCCCGCCTCCCAGCGCTGGCGCGCTCACCATTCCGGCCACGATCTCGCCATTTTTTTCAATCCCCAGCAAAGTCCCGAAAATTGGTATCCCTCGCGAAAATTCTTCCGTGCCATCAATCGGATCAATAATCAACCTGGCGCGGCCCGATTTGCTCGCAGCTTGTGCTTCCGCACCTCCCATCTCCTCACCAAGCACGTCCAACGCGATCCCACTCGTAGTCACCTTCTTGCGCGCCATCACTTCCACGCCTTCATCCGCCTGCGTTACCGCCGACCCATCACCCTTGCGCTCAACCCGCATCTCCTGATTGCGAAAATAGCGCATCGCAATTAAATCCGCTTCTTCCACAATCGACTCCAGCAGCGCCCCATATTCTTTTGCGTATCCCATCGCTCTCCCATCTGTCTCGTTCTTGCAGTAATTATAAAATCCTTTTGACCCAGCTTTTTCACCTGCGAACTTTCAGGTTTGACTCTTGCCCCGTCCGCCCCTAGCATGAATCTTTGTTTCCAATGACCGCTCTCTCCAACACCGGAACCGCACTCGATCGCATTCTGGACGCGCGCCGCGCCTCCGTCGAACACCGCAAACGCAGCTTGCCGCTGGCTGCCGTCAAATTCGGTGCCAAAGCCGCCACGCCCATCCGCGACTTTTCCTCCGCTCTCATTCGGGACGCCATTAACATTCTCGCTGAATTGAAGCCTGCTTCGCCATCTCGCGGCGTAATTCGCGAACCCTTTGATCCGGTATCTCTCGCACAAGACCTTGAGTCCGCAGGTGCCGCAGCCCTTTCAGTACTTACCGAGGAAGAATTTTTCCACGGGTCACTAAAAAATCTTCGCAATGCGCGAAAGTCTGTCGCCTTACCCGTCCTTCGCAAGGATTTCATCTTTGATCCCTGGCAGGTCTGGGAAACGCGCGCCAATGACGCCGACAGTTTCCTGCTCATCGTCGCCGCGCTGCCGGACGAACTCCTGCTCGAACTTGTCACCCTGGGAAGGGAACTGGGCATGGAGCCTCTCGTCGAAGTCCACACCGCTGAAGAACTGGACCGCGCCCTCCTCGCCACCGCCCGCATCATCGGCGTAAACAATCGCGACCTCAAAACACTCTCCGTCCGTCCCGAAACATCCTTCGAACTGATCGAGCGTATTCCAGAAGACTGCATCGCAGTCTGCGAATCCGGGCTTCATTCCCATGACGAATTGCAAAAGCTGCGCGCCGCCGGCTTCGACGCCTTTCTTATTGGAGAACACCTGATGCGCGCCGCCGATCCCAAGGTCGCACTCAACGCACTTCTTGGCGCTACAGCGCAAAGGTCTTAATCCGACATGGCCCTGGTCAAAATCTGCGGCATCACCAACACTCAGGACGCCCAGCTCGCCTGCGAACTCGGAGCTGACGCCCTCGGATTTATTTTTTACGAAAAAAGCCGCCGCGCCATGTCTCCCGCAACCACTTGGAAAATCATCCGTAGCCTGCCGCCTTTCGTCACCACCGTCGGAGTTTTTGTGAATTGGACGCCAGCCGCGGTGATCACTCTCGCGCACAGCTTGCATCTTTCCGCCGCGCAACTTCATGGTGACGAAAGCCTCAAGGATATCGACGCGTGCGCGCAACGCATCGCGGTAATTCGCGCGTTTCGCGTTACCCACAAATTTTCGCTCAAGAATCTGGAGTCCCTAACCTCGCCCTCTGCATTCTTGTTCGACGCCTCTTCCGAAGACGGCCAATTTGGCGGCACAGGCCGCACCTCCGACTGGGATGTCGCTCGCCGCGCCGCGACTTCTCATCGCATAATTCTTGCAGGCGGTCTTACTCCGGCGAACGTCTACGAGGCCATCCGTATCGTCCGTCCCTACGGTGTGGACGTCACCACCGGTGTGGAATCCCATCCCGGCAAAAAGGATCCTGCCAAGCTTCGCGATTTTTTCCGCGAAGTGGACCGCGCCAATCGCGAACTCGCGCCCCCCGGGCTGGCCCCCGGCGCATAATTTTTTCGTTGTATCATGTAAGCTCCGCCATCGCTTTACTCTGGCCCTAGCCGATGAGGCGGAACCAAGATTTTCGAAGCGAACATCACCATGACCGCACAACAGATCGTCATCAGCGCCGCCGTCCCAGGACGTTTCGGTCCTTACGGCGGCCGCTACGTCCCCGAAACGCTCATGGTGCCGTTGTTCGAGCTCGAACGCGTCTACGATCTCGTTAAAGTCGATCCTGCCTTCCAGGCGGAATTCGCCGCTCTGCTCAAGAATTTTGCTGGCCGTCCCACGCCGTTGCAGTTCGCGAAACGTCTAACAGAAAATCTTGGCGGCCCTCGCATCTATCTCAAACGCGAAGATCTCCTTCACACCGGCGCGCACAAAATCAATAACGCCATCGGCCAGGGTCTTCTCGCCGTGAAAATGGGCAAACCTCGCATCATCGCAGAAACCGGTGCGGGTCAGCACGGCGTCGCCTCCGCCACCGTTGCCGCGCATCTCGGCCTCAAGTGCACCGTTTACATGGGCACCGAAGACATGACCCGCCAGGCGCTCAACGTCGCTCGCATGCGCATGCTTGGCGCCGAAGTTATCGGCGTCGATTCCGGCAGTAAAACTCTAAAAGACGCCATCAACGAAGCCATGCGCGATTGGGTTACCAACGTTCGCAATTCGTATTACATGTTGGGTTCTGCCCTCGGCGCGCATCCTTATCCCACCATGGTTCGCGATTTCCAATCCGTTATCGGCCGAGAAGCTCGCGAACAAATCCTCGCGGCGGAAAAGCGCCTCCCCACCCATCTCTTCGCGTGCGTTGGAGGCGGCTCCAACGCCATCGGCCTATTCCACGAATTTCTGAAAGATGCAGACGTCAAAATGGTTGGCATTGAAGCAGGGGGCCGCGGCAACGAACTCGGCGAACACGCCGCGCGCCTCGGCGCCGAACAAGGTTTTACCGGCGCCCGCCCCGGCATTCTTCAGGGGACTTATACTTACGTTTTGCAAAACGAAGACGGCCAAATCGCCACCACACATTCCATCTCCGCCGGCCTTGATTATCCTGCCATCGGCCCCGAGCATGCCTGGCTCGCAGACGAACACCGCGCCCAGTACATCGCCGTTTCCGATATTGCCGCGCTCGACGCCGCCAAATTGCTGGCGCTCACCGAAGGCATCATTCCCGCGCTCGAATCCGCGCATGCCATCGCGGGTCTAATCCAACGCTTGCCGCAAATGACGAAAAACGATCTTGTCATCCTGAATCTTTCCGGTCGCGGCGATAAGGACATGGACACCTACAAGCGTCTGCTCTAATCTTGTCCAAAATATGAACGCCGTCGCCGCCAACCTGACCCGCCTATCTAAGCGTTTCGCTGAGCTCCGCGCAGTCGGCGAACTCGGCATCGTCGCCTACATTACCGCTGGCGATCCTTCGCTCGATGCCACCCTGAAATTTGTTCTCGCTCTCGCACAATCCGGCGCGGATGTCATCGAACTCGGCGTTCCCTTCAGCGATCCCCTCGCCGATGGACCCACGATTCAACGTGCCTCCGAGCGCGCCCTGAAATCCGGCACAAATCTCCCCGCGGTGATTGATCTCGTTCGTCGCATTCGCGAAATTTCCCAAGTACCGCTGGTGCTCTTCAGTTACTACAATCCCGTATTTCAAATGGGTCTCGAAAAATTTGCCGCCGCCGCATCTTCCGCCGGAGCTGACGGCGTGCTCATCACCGATCTCACTCCTGAAGAATCGGAAGATCATCGCCGCATTCTCGCAGCTCATCATCTCGACACCATCTTCCTCGCCGCCCCCACCTCCGATGACGCGCGCCTCACAAAAATCGCGGCCGTCTCTACGGGTTTTCTCTACCTCATCTCGCGCACCGGCGTCACCGGCGCCAAAGACGCTATGTCCGACGAAGTTCCCGCGCTGCTTCGCCGCGTTCGTTCCAAAACGAAACTTCCGATCGCGGTCGGCTTCGGCATCTCCTTGCCCGGACATGTTTCTCTCCTGGGCGGACTCGCTGATGCAGCAGTCGTTGGCTCCGCGCTCGTAGCCGAAATCGAAAAAGCCTCTTCCGTCGATTCTGCCGCGTCCGCGCTCGCCACCCTCGTCGCGTCTCTCAAAGAAGCCGGCCGCAAAGGCCTCTCCCGCCGCGAGGCCATTCGATGAAGCTCAATGAATGGCGCCAGCGCATCGACGAAATCGACAGAAAACTTGTCGAGCTTCTCAACGAGCGCTCCGAATGCGCCCTGGAAATCGGCCGCCTCAAGGTGGAAGCGAATCTCCCGCTCTACCAGCCCGAGCGCGAAAAAGAAGTTTTGCAGAATGCCGAGTCCCATAATCCCGGCCCGTTGTCTGACGCCGCCATTCGCCGGCTCTTTGAACGCATCATTGACGAAGCGCGCTCTGCGGAGCGTTCCGCCATGCATGCCGACACTGCAGCCAAGAAAAATTTGAAATCAAAATCGGATTCCCGGCAGCGCCGGGACTGATCGAGGGAGCGTTACAAAAACATGGTTATCGTCATGCACGAGGGCGCCACCGACGCGCAAATTCAGCACGTCATGGATCGCCTCATTGCCAGCGGCTTCGACGTACATCGCTCCAGCGGTGAATCCCACACCGTGCTTGGCGCCATCGGTGTCCACCGCGACTTCGACCATCGCGATTTCGAAATTCTCGAAGGCGTGCGCGAGGTGATGCGCATCACCCAGCCCTACAAGCTCGCTAGCCGTAAATTTAAACCCGGTGGCACCATCATCGATCTCGGTCGCGGCGTCAAAATCGGCGGCCCGGAAATCACCATCGCCGCTGGACCATGCTCGGTCGAATCGCGCGAGCAAATCCATTCCATTGCCGAAAGCGTCGCCCAATCCGGCGCAAAAATTCTTCGTGCCGGCGCTTTCAAGCCGCGCACATCTCCCTACGCCTTCCAGGGACTCGGCGAACCCGGCTTGCAACTCATCCGTGAAGCCGCTGACAAATTCGGCCTCTTCGTCATCAGCGAAGTCATGGACCTCTCGCAAATCCAGATGATGTCCCCCTACGTCGACATCTTCCAGGTTGGCGCGCGCAACATGCAGAATTATTATCTTCTCCGCGCCCTCGGCGAAATTCAGAAACCCGTCATGATCAAACGCGGCATGTCCGCCACCATCGAAGAACTTCTTCTCAGCGCCGAATACATCCTCTCCGGCGGCAATTACAATGTCATCCTCTGCGAACGCGGCATCCGCACCTTCGAAACCTACACCCGCAATACCCTCGATATCGCCGCCGTCCCCGTCATAAAAGCTCTCTCGCATCTTCCGATGTTCGCCGATCCTTCCCACGGCACCGGCCGTCGCGATAAAGTCGCTCCCATGGCGCGTGCTGCTGTCGCCGCCGGAGCCGATGGCTTGCTCATCGAGGTCCACAACGATCCCGAGCACGCGCTCTCCGACGGTGCGCAATCTCTCGAACCGCCGCAGTTCGCCCAATTAATGGACGAGCTGCGCATCATCGCTCCCGCTGTCTCGCGCCGCGTGGTCTGATCCGCCCAGTACATGCCCAGCCACCTCATTTCGCGCGTCACCATCCTGGGCACCGGACTTATCGGCAGCTCGTTCGCCCAAGCCCTCCGCAAACACGCCACCGATTTCCAGATTTTCGGCTGGGACCGTCCCGAAGTTTCACGCCAGGCCAAATCCTTCGGCGCCTTCGACCAAACTTTTTCCGGCCCGCTTGCTCCCGCCTTGAAACAAGCAGACCTCATCTACCTTTCATTACCAATCGGCGTAACCATTGATCTTCTACCGGAAATCGCTCGCCACGCCAACGCCCACGCTCTCGTCACCGACGCTTGTAGCACCAAGCTCCGCATCTCCCACACCGCCGCCGAAAATTTTTCATCCGAGCGCGGCCCGTTTTTTCTCGGTGGCCATCCCATGGCTGGCAAAGAACTCTCCGGCCTCGCGCACGCCGACGCCGATCTGTTCCGCAACGCCACCTACGCCCTCATCGCCGAATCTTCCACGCCGCCCGAGCTCGAAGCCGCTCTAGCTCATCTCACGGAAACACAAACCCAGCCATCTTCCCTGGAAAAGGGAATTAACATCCCGAAAGATCCTCGGGTTTCCGCCTTTGTCAAAATTTTGGAAAAAATCGGCGCGCGCCCTCTTTGGCTCGGCGCCTCGCAACACGATTACGCCGTCGGACTCGCTTCCCATCTGCCCCAGCTTGTCGCTGTAGCGCTGGGCTCGTTCCTCTACGACCGCCTCGATGAAAATGGTTTGCCCATCACCGTCGCCGGTCCTGGCCTTCGCGATTCGCTTCGGCTCGCCGGCAGCCCCTACTCCACGTGGCGCGATATCGTACTCACCAATCGCGAAGTTCTTTCCGTCGCCCTCGATCTCTTCGCCCGCCGCCTCGACGACCTCCGCGATCGCCTCGCTTCCCGCGCCCTCGAATCCGACTTCGATTCCGCCAACGAACTCTACAAGCTCCTCCGCTCCTTGTAGCGCTTCTTCGCTCCTGTAGTGACCGCCTTTGCCTTGAGTCGTCTTGTCTTGGGTGTCGTTCTCCGTGTGCTCTCGGTGCCGCCCGCCCCCCTTACCTGTCATCCCGACCCTGCCTACCGCAGGCAGGCGAAGTGTAGGGATCTTGGCAACATTCATCCGCCCCTCAATGGATGGAACAACCACAAACCCCACCGCAACAGAGTGAGAAATCTCTCTTCGCCGTGTCTGCGGCTGACGCCTTCGTCTTAGTCCTTCTTGTTTTCCGCTTTCTTTTCCGCGCTTTCTTCCTTCACATACGCCGCGCTCAGCGTCTTCTTCGCTTTAGCAATCGGCAAAAGTGTCGGATAGAACTGCACAAATGTCGTGTCTACCGCCGCGTGTTGCTCGTGGCAGGAATAGCAAGCCGCCTGTTTTGGAAACAGTTCCCCTGGCTCTTCCTTATCAAACCCGAAAAACGCCCATTTCCCCGGAAACCGCGCTTCATCCTTTACATGTACTTCCCGCGCCATAACTTCGCCCGTCTGGAAGTGTCCCTTCTTGTTGATAGACGCCTTGCTGCCCGCCGTGCGCGCTTCCAGCACCATTACCGTTTTATCCGGCCATGTTCCCGTCGCCAAAAACGCCTGATACGCCTCCGGATTCACAAAAACATTGTCGAAAGTCGAACCACCCATGTTCATGCCCATGCCCGATTGCTGTGCGTAACTCATATCGATCCCCGAAGTCAGATACACCCACTCGCGATATTCGCTCGGAAATTTTAGCTTTCCATCCGCCGTATAACTCGGCGCATTCTTCGCCGTTTTCTCGGTTTGTCCTGCCCTCAGACCCACGCCAGCCAATGCCAATCCCAGAACACAAACACCTAATACCATCAGCCTTGTTCCTCGCATCTCCGTACCTCCTTTTTGCTTATTCGCGATATATAGCTTGCGTCGGAAAATTTAGATGAATCCCCGTCTTCTCTGAGCATTCAGACCGTTCCGACCCGGAAAGGTAAGCTTGGCCCCTCGCTTATTCGCAAACTTTCCCAGCCCGCCCTGTACCGGCCATCCGTACAGGGTACTTTTTCGACTCCCTCCCCTCTCAGTTCTATTGCCGCACCTCTTTTTCCCTTTGAATAATGTCCCCATTATGAGAACTACACTCGCTTCCGCTCTGCTCGCCACCTTCGCATTGGCTGGCTCCGCCTCCGCCCAGCAACGAATCTTCGATTGGCTTCCCTCCAACGACGAATCCGTCCGCTTGGACCCCGCCAACTACCATAGCGGCCACACTTTTCACCCTGGCCCGCAGGGCGGCAACATCCACACCGACATTGAATCGCACCTCCCGGTCACCATCGCCCTGGTCCCCGAGGACCAATGGAATCAGGCGCTGCAGCATCCCGAATTGCTCGCCAGCCTCAACTATCTCTGCTTGCAGGAGCACGTCGTAAAAACCACTTACGTCTGCGAAATTCCGCCTGTGCCCATGATTTTGCTCGTTCGCGATGAACGCAACAGTCCCGATACCGCCGTATTCGCCGGTCTTGGCGCCGTCCTGAATTCCAATTCAAAAACCGATCGCGCCATCGGCACCGGCATTGCCGCCGTGTTTACCGGCCAGGGAGCGCCCACGCGCCGCTTCGTCGCGCCCAATGATCTGCACATCCAGTATTACCGCTGGGTCTGCGTCCGCGATTGTTTCCCCCCAGAATTTCAGTGGATTCGCCAGGTCAAGGAAAAGTACGAGCTCACTTCCTATCTGAAAGTGTATGGCGGATTCCAACCCCAACGCGATGGCGAACAGGTCAGCGTAAAAATCAAATCCCCGGTTCCCATGGTCGTCGCCATTCTGCCGTCGTCAATCGCCGACCGCCTCCACGCCAAGCCCGACGAGTTGGAAACCGCTCTCGAGAAAAATTCCTGCCAGCAGCGTGGCGTGCAATCTCTAACGTTCCAGTGCACCTTCAACGCCGCCGACGGCCCGCAATCCCTGGTCGTAGTCCCCGAATCGCCCAGCATCCCGAACCACAAAAAAGCCGAAGTCGAGTTTCTAGCCTCCAAGTGCGTAGCCAACTGCGCCGTCCCCAAGCCCGCTCAGGCCGCACCCGCAGCCGCAACGCCGCCACCAGCGCCAACGGCTTCAGCGTCGCCGGCCGCGCCCAGCATGTAGGCTCCTGTTCTTTCTTTTTTTTCTGTCATCCCGACCGAAGCGGAGCGATCTCGGCAACACCCGTCCGCCCCTCGATCGATGGAACGGCCAGAATCGTGCGTCGCTCCTGTTTTTTCTGTCTTTTTCTGTCATCCCGACCGAAGCGGAGGGATCTCGGCAACACCCATCCGCACCTCGATCGATGACACGTCCCGCGGCTTATTACCACTTGACTAAGTAATTTCTTGTGTTACCATAAACATATCCACCCGTGCGCCGTTCCGGTACTTAAACACGCCTCCAAACAGTACGTCCTTAACCTCACGAAAGTGTGTCAAAACAAACAACTTTAAGTCCCTTTAGAATGAACACTTATGAAAAAGGGGGAGGGGGGGTATAAATCATTGGACTTAGCTCCCAAAAATCCCAGGGTGGAGTTACGCGGCGCCGGGCTGGATGAATCGCCGCACTGCTACAAACGCTTGCCCGAAGTTCTTGCCGAACACGGCAAAAGTATTCAGATCATTCATACCCTTACACCTGTCGGGGTCACCATGGCTGGCGCAAACGAATTCGATCCCTACAAGGATTGAGCGACGCAACCGCATCTGGGGTAAACTCTCACGGCATTCTTTGGAGCCAAGGGAACTGACCGCTCTGCGGTCGCACTCACAAAATGGACAAACGCATCCCCTCGGCTGACGCTGCCATCGAAAAACTCACCGACGGCGCAACTATTCTTATGGGTGGCTTCGGCCTCTGCGGCATCCCGGAAAATCTCATCGCCGCCGTGCGCCGCAAAGGCACCAAAAACCTCACCGTGGTCAGCAACAACGCTGGCGTCGACGACTTCGGCATCGGTCTGCTCATGCAAAATCGCCAGGTCAAGAAAATGATCTCCACCTATGTCGGCGAAAACAAACTTTTCGAGCAATTGGTTTTTAGCGGGGAATTGCTGGTGGAATTAAACCCTCAAGGAACTCTCGCGGAACGTCTTCGCGCCGGCGGAGCGGGCATCCCCGCCTTCTACACCCCCACCGGTTACGGCACCATGGTCGCCGACGGCAAGGAAACTCGCGACTTCGACGGACGCAGCTACGTACTCGAACGCGCCCTCCGCGGAAATTTCGCGTTTATCAAAGCCTGGAAAGGCGACCGCTGGGGCAATCTCATCTATCGCAAAACCGCACGCAACTTTAATCCCATGATGGCTACCGCCGCCGATTACGTTATCGCCGAAGTTGAGCAATTGGTCGATCTCGGCCAGCTTCCGCCTGACGGGATCCACACACCCGGAATTTTTGTCGACGCCATCTTCCAGGGCGCAAATTACGAAAAACGCATCGAGAAACGCACTGTGCGAAAGTTGTAAAAAGGCCGATCGTGGAAGACATATTTTATTATTAGGGACCTTCATAAATTAACGTTAGACTCTGAAATGAACTCGAGGTTTGATATGCACTCAGCAAGTATCCCAGCTCCCCACGAAAAAGAATTTCCAGCGAACGCGCCGCGGAAACCCTGGATTATGTGGCTGTTCGCCCTGGTCTGCTGTTTGTATTATCTTGTGGCCTATTTCGAACTTGCCGGAGCCGCTCCTATTTTTGCCAAATTATTTAAAGAATTGGGCGTGGAGCTTCCCTTGCTCACGCGTCTTCTGATGGCGAATTATTCGTGGCTCTTTCCGGTCCTATTTGTCGGCGCCGTGATCCTCACTATTGCCAAGGAATTCTTGACGCTTAATCGACTCCCTCTCCGTGTCGTGAATCTGTTTCTCGGCGTCGTTGGAATCGGATTTGTCCCGTTGGCCATACTCGCTTTGTATATGCCGTTGTTCGATTTAGTTCATAAACTGTCAAAATGATCCCACTACTCCGGCGAATTCGGCGTGCTGTCCGCTTTCATCTCGCAAGCGTGATCTGCTCATGCCACTAAACGAAGAACAAAAACGCGAACGCATCGCACGCCGCATCGCCCTCGAGCTACGCGACGGCTACTACGTCAATCTCGGTATCGGAATGCCCACTCTCGTCGGCAATTACGTTCCGCCCGGTATCGACGTGATTTTACAATCGGAAAATGGCATGCTCGGCGTTGGCCCTTACCCGCGCGAATCCGAAGTCGATCCCGACCTCATCAATGCCGGCAAGGAAACCGTGACCGAACTTCCAGGCAGTTGCTATTTTTCATCGGCTGATTCGTTCGGAATGATTCGCGGCGGACACGTGGATCTCACCGTCCTTGGCGCGCTGCAGGTGGATGAAAAGGGAACTCTCGCCAATTGGGCCATCCCCGGCAAAATGCTCAAGGGCATGGGCGGCGCCATGGATTTAGTAGCCGGCGCCAAACGCGTCTTCATCGCCATGGAGCACGCTACGCGCGACAACAAGCCAAAAATTCTAAAGCGCTGTTCGCTTCCACTTACGGGAGTCGAGGTCGTCGACCACATCGTCACCGAACTCGCGCTCATCGACGTCACGCCCGAAGGCTTGATATTGCGCGAACTAGCTCCGGACGCCACCGTCGATCAAGTCCAATCGCTCACCGAACCGAAACTAATCGTCCCGCCGGGCGGACCTAAACATATGCTGGTGTGATTGGTCAACTGTGCATCAATGTTTTCATCTCAAATATCGAACGTCGTTCCTTCTGCAGCCGGCGTTCCCGCAAAAAGTTTCATTGCCAGCGGTTTTACAAACACTACTTCGCCGACAGTAAGTCCGAGCTCCTGATATCGCGCTTTGGTAATTTCAGCTTCAATCAATTCGCCGGTGTCCGTGCGTTTTAGTTCCACCACCGCGCGCGGCCCAGCGGCGGAAATCTGCATCACCTTTGCTTCAATCGCCGGACCGTTCCCGCTCTTGTCGCGCGTAATCTCCAGATCGTGCGGCCGCACATATCCAACAGCCGGCCCAGTCCACTGTTCCGTGTTTTCCGATGCCGCCCACTCCAGGGGCCCCAGGCTCGCCTTGCCGGCTTCCACTCTTCCGTGAAATAAATTTACGTTTCCAAGAAAATCAAAAACAAAAGGCGTCGCGGGATGGTCGTAAACTTCTTCCGGCTTTCCAACTTGTTCAAACTGCCCCTGATTCATAATCGCTACGCGGTCGGCCACTTCCAAAGCTTCTTCCTGATCGTGCGTCACCAAAAGACTGGTTACGTGAATTTCATCGTGCAGCTTTCGCAGCCAGCGCCGTAAATTCTTTCGCACCTTCGCGTCCAGCGCGCCAAAAGGTTCATCGAGCAGCAGCACAGTGGGCTGTACCGCCAGCGCCCGCGCCAGCGCTACGCGCTGGCGCTGCCCGCCCGATAGCTGGGTAGGGTAGCGGTTCGCCAGCGATTCCAGCTGCACCAATTTCAGCAGCTCCGCGACACGGTCCTTGATTTCTCCGCGCGAAAGTCGCGTCGCCTTCGGTTGCACTTGCAGCCCAAACGCCACGTTTCCGCTCACGTTCATGTGCCGGAACAACGCGTAATGTTGAAACACAAAACCCATTCGCCGTTTCGCTGCGCTGTGTGCGGTCGCATCCTCGCCATTTAAAAGAATCGTTCCGGAATCCGGTTGCTCAAGCCCCGCAATCACGCGCAAAAGCGTAGTCTTTCCTGACCCGGACGGGCCCAGCAAAGCCACCAACTCCCCTTCTTTCACTTCCAGGCTCACGTCGCGAAGCGCGTGGAACGCTCCGAACCGCTTGCTGATATTTACGGCGTGAATATTCATGCTTGCTCCGGCAACACGGCGCTTTCGTTGCGATGCTCCGTTTTCCATTCAACAAATTTTTTGACGATCAATGTAATCACCGCAAGCAACGTTAGCAGAGACGCTGCCGTAAAAGCCGCCACAAAATTGTATTCGTTGTACAAAATTTCCGCGTGCAGCGGAAGCGTCGTGGTTTCCCCGCGAATGTGTCCGGAAACCACGGAAACCGCGCCAAACTCCCCCACCGCGCGGGACGTCGCCAAAATGACTCCATACAACAAGCTCCATTTGATGTTTGGCAAGGTTACCCGAAAAAAAATCTGCCAGCCGCCCGCGCCCAGCACTGCGGCGGCTTCTTCTTCTTCCGTGCCTTGCGATTGCATGAAGGGAATAAGTTCTCGCGCGATAAACGGAACAGTCACAAACGCGGTGGCAAGCACAATTCCCGGCACTGCAAAAATAATTTGTATGTTGTGCGCGTCGAGCCATTTTCCAAACCATCCGTGCAAGCCAAAAACCAGAACAAAAATAAGACCAGACACCACGGGAGAAACTGCGAGAGGAAGATCGATCAGCGTGATCAAAACATTCTTGCCACGAAAATTAAATTTTGTGATGCACCACGCGGACGCCAGTCCAAATAGTAGATTCAGCGGAACGGCGATTCCCGCGGCGATAAAAGTCAGCTTGACCGCGGAAAGTGTTTCTTGATCACTGATGGCGGAAAAATAGGCTTGCGCGCCTTTGGCAAAAGCCTGCGCAAAAACCACAGCGAGCGGCAAGAGCAAAAAAAACGCCAGGTAGAGAAACGCCGCGCCGATCAACAGCACGCGCAACAAACCGCCGTTTGCGATTTTCGCGCGCGTGGCGGGCGTTTGCGCCGGAACTGAAATGGCCACTCTCATTTATACTCCGGCCTCCTGATGGCGCCGAATGCGCGCCTGCAAAAGATTTATGCTGAGCAAAAGAATGAACGAGGCGACCAGCATCACCGTGGCGATGGCGGTGGCTCCGGCATAATCGTATTGTTCCAGCTTCGAAATTATCAGCAGCGACGTGATTTCCGTATGCATGGGCATGTTGCCCGCAATAAAAATTACCGAGCCGTATTCGCCGAGCGCTCGTGCAAATGCCAGCGCCGTGCCGGTCAGCAACGCCGGAAAAATAGACGGAAAAATCACGCGGTAAAACGTTTGCCAGGAATTCGCTCCCAAACTGGCGGCTGCTTCTTCAAAACCCTTATCCAAATCCTGCAAAATCGGCTGCACGCTGCGCACCACAAAAGGAAAACCGACAAAGGCCAGGGCCACCACAATTCCCAAAGGTTTAAACGCCACTTCAATTCCGTGTGGCTGAAGAAAGCGGCCCAACCAGCCGTTTCCCACGTACAGAGAAGTGAGCGCAATTCCCGCCACCGCGGTGGGCAGCGCAAACGGCAAGTCCACGACGGCGTCGACAAATCGTCTTCCCGGAAATTCGTAACGCGCCAAAACCCACGCAACCAGCAGTCCGGAAACGGAATTAATTGCTGCGGCGGCCAAAGAAGCTCCGATGGTTAGCCGGTACGAAGCGAGCACCCGGGGGGCGATGGCTGCGGCCCAAAAATGCGTCCACCCCATGCTCGAACTTTTGAAAATGACGGAGCTCAGCGGAATCAGCACCAGAAAACTTAGATAAGCCATCGCGAACCCAAGCGACAAACCAAATCCTGGTATCGTGCTCGATGCTGTTTTGTTTCTAAAATGCATGTGCATTTTTTCTGCCGATATTTCCATTAAATTTATTTGCCGTAAATTTTGTCGAAGACGCCGCCGTCTGAAAAATGAATTGTTTGCGCTTTTTGCCAACCGCCAAAAACATCCTGCACAGTAAAAAGTTCCATGCGCGGAAATTGACTGGCATATTTCTTGGCCACGGAGGAAAGTTGGGGGCGATAAAAATTCTTTGCAGCAATTTCCTGACCTTCCGGGGAATAGAGATGGCTTAAATATTCGGTAGCTATCTCCGTGGTTCCGCGCCGGTCCGTGACGCCATTCACAACGGCCACAGGAGGCTCGGCCAAAATACTGAGGGACGGCGTAATTATTTCCAGCTGATCTGGCCCTAATTCGCGCACCGCAAGAAATGCTTCATTTTCCCAAGTTAGCAAAACATCGCCAATTCCACGTTGTACAAACGTAGTTGTCGAGCCGCGTGCTCCGGAATCCAGAACCGGGACATTTTTATAAAGTGCGAAAACGAAATCTCGCGCTTTTGTTTCGTCACCGTGACTTGCGCGGAGTGCATAGCCCCATGCCGCCAAATAATTCCAGCGCGCTCCCCCAGACGTTTTGGGATTCGCGGTGATTACCGAAACGCCGGGCCGCACGATGTCGTTCCAGTCATGGATGCTTTTGGGGTTTCCTTTGCGAACAACGAATACAACCGTAGAGTTAAACGGCGCGCTGTTATTCGGGAATTTGTTTTGCCAATCTTTTCGCACTAATCCGGACTTCTCGGCAATGGCGTCGATATCATAAGCCAGAGCAAGGGTGACAACGTCGGCTTTCAGGCCATCGATCACCGCCCGCGCCTGCTTACCGCTCCCACCATGAGACTGATGAATCGTGACGTTCTGCCCGGTTTTTGCTTTCCAATATTTGGCGAATTCCAGGTTATATTCCTGGAATAATTCGCGCGTTGGATCATAGGAAGCGTTCAGCAGCACCGTTTGCGCATCAGTGATTCGCGAAAACATTCCAGCAAATAACAAAAACACTAAAAACTTTATGCCCCTGTTCGAGTACACCGCATCCTCCAGATTTAGTCAGAATGGTTGAATCGCGCGTTAGCGCAAATAACTGCGTGGGTTTCAGCGGCAACAACACGCAGCTTTCGTGGAGGGAAAAACAATCAAAAACGGAGCAACTGCCGGAATCGTTCGCGCAGTCCAAAGAGATTCGAGTTGGAATATTTCGTGATTCATAATCTTCGCCGTTCGCTTTGCATGATTCCGGACTGTTTCAACTTTCCTTCTCTGTAAAGGTATGGATACCGCACTCGAGTTTTGTTCCGCCCCAGCGGCCAGATCTTGGATTGTCCGGATCCGCCGGCAAAGCCGTGCACGGTTCGCAGCCGATGCTCGAGTAGCCCGCATCGTATTGCGGAAGATAACTGATGCCGTGCGTGAGCGTGTAAGCCCAAACCTGTTTCCAGTTCCAGTCCGCCAGTAAACTTACTTTCCATAAAGTTTTACCAGACGGCAATTTGTGCAATTCCACTTTTTTCAGATTTTTTCGCGTAGGCGATTGTTCGCGCCGCAATCCCGTAAACCAGATATCAAATGGCTCCAACGCGCGCATCAGCGGATCCACCTTACGCAACTGGCAGCAGCGCGCGGGATCGCTTCGATACAAAATTCCGTGCTCCGCTTCCTGTTCGGGCACCGACCTTTCAGGCATGGCGTTTATTAAATTTAAAGACCACTCCTTCGTCATCTTGTCGCGGTATTCATACGTTTGCGCAAAGTGATAGCCGGTCTCAAGAAATATAACCGGAATATCGGCGATCCGTTTGCGCACAAAATCGACAACAATCATGTCCTCGGCCTGAAAACTGCTGGTCAGGCATGCACGCCCTTCAGGGTAAGCCGCGAGAATCGCATCGAGAGCAGCCTCTGGAGTAAGGCTTTCGACCTGTTGCGACAGTTGCTCGACGTTGGCTTGTTCGACGCTCATAAGTTCACCTATATTTGGTACGGCGCAGCCGCCACGCGCAATGCCTCCACAAATTCCAAAACCTTGCGAATTATTTCTTCGTCATCCGACGGCGCTTTTTCTTCACTCACCACGAATAGTTGGTTTCCGATTATTTCCGCAATTTGCTTTCTCGCTGGCTCGTCAGGAGCATCGCCGGAATAAATCAGGATAAGCCCTCCCGATTTCGCCAGACGCGCAAAGCGCAGCAATTCCGAAGGCGCGATTTCTCCCTGGCGAGCAATTACCGTTTGAAATCCGCGCTCGAACAGTTCCCGGTCGATTCGATCCGTAAGATCAGAACGCGAGCTGGTGACGATCACGGCGGCGTCGTGGCCATTTTTCGCCCGCCGTTCTTCGGCTCTCACCGGCGCATTCCTGTCGCGGCCGGCGTGATCTTCTGCAATGGACGCGTGCGTGATCATGCCCGCACCGACGGTGGCATTGGTCAACGCATCAATCAAAATGAAACTGCCGGTGGTGCGATTTTTGGCGTAGGGATCAAAAAATAATGGAACGCTGGTTTCAAATTCTGCTTCGGCGATATCGTTCATCTGCAGCCGGGTGGCAGACTCTTTCGCAAAAGTATTCACATCGACGCGATTAACAATGCGCGTGGCCTTTATTTTTGTCTGTCGAACGGCATGCTTCACCAGATAGGTTTTCCCAACTTCCATCGGATCGCTGTGCAGCCAAACGACGTTTGCGCCAAATGCTCGCGAAACGTGCGGAGGCTGAGCCGGCGAAACCAGCATTTCTCCGCGGCTTAGATCTATTTCATCTTCCAGGCGCAACGTGACTGACATGTTCGCGATTGCTTGCGGCAGTTCGCCGCCGTAGGTGACGATGGCGCCCACGCGCGTCTTTTGACCGGAGGGAAGTGCCAGCACTTCGTCGCCGGGACGAACGACGCCGCCAGCCACGCGCCCAGCAAACCCGCGAAATGCCGCGTCAGGACGGATCACGCTCTGGACGGGAAACCGGAAATCATCACGAACAGTTTTTTCCGGCAGCGGGACAGTTTCCAAATACTCGAGCAGGGCAGGCCCACGATACCAGGGCATATGCGCGCTTCGCTGCACGACGTTATCGCCCTCAAGGGCGCTGATGGGAATGCATTGCACGTGCGCGATGCCCAGGTGGGCCGCGAGCTGCAAAAATTCTTTCTGCAGCGTTAAGAAAATATCCTGGCGATATTCCACCATGTCCATTTTGTTCACGGCCGCGAGCACGTTCGGAATGCCCAGCAGTGACGCAATAAATGCGTGACGGCGGGTTTGCGGCAAAAGTCCCTTTGCGCCATCGATCAGGATCACGGCTAAATCCGCGGTCGAAGCGCCCGTAGCCATGTTCCGGGTGTATTGTTCATGCCCCGGGGTATCGGCGATGATAAATTTGCGGCGCGCGGTAGCAAAGTAACGGTAGGCGACGTCGATGGTGATACCTTGCTCGCGCTCAGCGCGCAATCCGTCAGTCAGCAGGGAAAAATCAATGGGACCCGAAGAGCGATTGACGCGACTTTTTTTGACCGAAGCGAGCTGATCTTCATAGACAGATTTTGAATCATGCAGCAAGCGGCCGATCAGCGTGGATTTACCGTCGTCCACGCTTCCGGCGGTGGTAAATCGCAGCAGTTCCGTATTTAAATCCTGCTGAAGAAAAGCCGCGAATCCGGTGTCGCGCCCGCCATGGCCCGAAGAGATCATCAGAAGTAACCTTCGCGCTTTTTCATTTCCATGGAGCCTTCTTCGTCATGGTCGATGGCGCGATTTTCGCGCTCGGAGCGTCGAAACGAAACCATCTCTTCAATAATTTCCGGAACGCTTGCAGCCTCGGAGCGAATCGCTCCGGTGCACGGCATGCATCCCAGAGAGCGCATGCGGCATTTCAATTTTTGGATTTTTTCGCCGGGCAAGAGTTGTTTCGCGTCGTTGATTACGATAATTGCGCCATTTCGCAACACCACATCGCGCTCTTGCGCGAAATAGAGCGGCACAATCGGAATATTTTCTATGTGAATGTAGAGCCAAACGTCGAGTTCGGTCCAATTGGACAATGGAAAAACGCGGATGCTCTCGCCTTTGTCGATACGCGAGTTAAAAATATTCCACAACTCGGGCCGCTGATTTTTTGGATCCCACTGGCCCAAAGAATCGCGAAAGGAATAGATGCGCTCCTTTGCGCGAGATTTTTCTTCGTCACGGCGCGCGCCGCCAAAAGCGGCATCAAACTGTCCTTCGTTCAGCGCGTCCAGAAGCGACGTGGTCTTCAGTAAGCCGCAGCATTTTTGCGTGCCGAGAAGAAAAGGGTTCGCTCCCGCGTCCAATGCTTGCTGGTTTTTATGGACGATCAACTTCGCGCCTACTTCTTTGGCGTACGCGTCACGAAAGGCGATCATCTCTGGAAATTTGTAGCTGGTATCGATGTGCAAAAGTGGAAACGGAATCTTGCCGGGGAAAAAAGCTTTTTGCGCCAACCGCAGCATTACCGAAGAATCTTTGCCGATGGAATAGAGCATCACGGGACGCGCAAATTCCGCAGCCGCTTCGCGCAGTATGTAAATACTTTCGGACTCCAGCATCTGCAGGTGATTGAGACGAGTGGCAACAACTTCGCCAAGCTCCGGGGCTGCAGCGCCGGGTGCGCTCGCGGTATTAAAAATTGTTGAAGACGGAAGAGACATAGTCGTGTTCGAGCCATTCCTCGCTGAATATCCGTTGCCAAAAACAAAAAAACCCACCTGCCGATTCATCTGGCGGTGGGGAGCTGAAAAACTAGTGCTTCGCTAGCTTGTCTGCCGAATTACCCATCCGCTTCAGAGGCGCACATACACGGAGTCGCTTGACAGCAGCAACAACAGATGGCCTTCGGCAGTGGATAACCTGATGTCATGTACTGCCTCAGTTTATCTGTTTCTTAGATGAATCACAAACCGGAAGTGTCACATTGACAACGTCGGCTCTGCATGTTTTTGCGTCAATTAAATCGGAAAAACTGATGCATGGACTTCCTGCGTGGCCGCGGGCCTGCTAAGATTGCCCGCATGAATCCGGTGGAAACGCTTGGGTTGGTGCTCGGTGCGGGGTTTTCTTCCGGTTTGAGTTTGTATGCCACGATAGCGACTCTCGGGATTTTGCAGCGCTTTGGTGTCGTGCATTTGCCCCCGTCCCTGGAAATTTTGGGGCATCCGATCGTTCTGGGCATCGCTGTTTTTCTGTACGCCGCGGAATTTCTCGCGGACAAGATTCCGTACGTTGATTCGATCTGGCAAGGCATCCACACGTTCATACGTCCTCCCGCCGCAGCGCTGTTGGCATTTGGAGCGGTCGGCGCGGCGCCAATGCAGTGGCGCTGGGCGGCAGCGCTGCTTGCTGGCGGTGTGGCGCTCACCGCGCACAGCACAAAGGCCAGCGCGCGCGCCGCCGCAAATGTGAGTCCAGAGCCATTCAGCAATTGGACGCTAAGTTTTGGCGAGGATCTTTTGTCCGTATGGTTGACGTGGCTGGCAACGGCGCATCCGTTGGCTGCAATTATTTCGGTCTGCAGTCTGGTTTTAATTTGCGCGATCCTGCTTTATTATCTTTTTCGTTTTCTGCGCCTCGCGCTGCGAAAAATTGCTGAAATCTGAATTCTTAGCCATTGGAAACTTCCCGAAGCCAATTTATTTCACGTAGGTTGCCAGCCAATCCAGGAATGTTTTGTACCAGAACTGAGCATTCTGCGGTTTCAGTATCCAGTGGCCTTCATCGGGGAAAACCACCAGCTTTGATGGAACATTTTGCCGCTGCAGGGTATTGAATAGTTCGAGCGACTGCGTGTACGGCACGCGGTAGTCGCGTTCACCGGCGATGATCAACATCGGAGTTTTAAATTTTCCAAAATCGGCGGCGTACGTAGAGGGAGCCCATTTTTTGTAGCTTTCCGGATTGCTCCATGGCGTACCCTTCAGGTCATGCTCTTCGAACCACAATTCTTCAGTCGCGTACATGGAAACTTTGTCGTAGACGCCGGCGTGGCTGATGATCGCTTTGAATCTTCCGGTGTGTGAAGCAATCCAGTCCGCAAGGTAGCCGCCGTAGGAACCGCCAGCGGCCGCCAGGCGTGTTTTATCGACGAACGGATATTTCGCGAGCGTGTAGTCGACGCCCTTCATCACGTCTTCGTAGGCCTTTCCGCCCCAGTCGTCGGTAATTTCATCGGTGAATTTTTGGCCGTAACCGGTGGAGCCGCGGCGGTTGATCATCAGCGTGACGTAGCCGGCGCCGGAAAAAACTTGCGGATTCCATCGATAACCCCACGCATTCGACCACATGGTTTGCGGGCCGCCGTGCAGCAACACCAGCAGTGGATATGTTTTGGCGGCATCAAAATTTGGCGGGCGAATCATCATGGCCTGAACTTTTGCTCCCGCGGCGCCGTCGAACCAAAACGTTTCTGGAGCGTTCAATTCCAGAGTGGAGAGAAGTGAATCGTTCTGATGAGTGAGCTGTCGCACACCGGAACCGTCGCCGGCAGCTGCAAACAATTCGGCCGGCGCAGTAAGGCTGGTGCGTTCGAAAATGAAAGTTTTGCCGTCGCTGCTGAATGAGAAGTTGGAGTTGAAGCCTTCGGCAACTATTTTCTTCGGCTCAGCTCCAGCGCGGGCCGGCATTTCGTAGATTGGTTCCAGTGTTTCGCTTTCGGCAACAAAGTAAATGGATTTGCTATCGGGCGACCACGCCAACTCATCCACGCTGCGATCGAATCCCTCGGAAAGGTTGTCGTTTTGACCAGTTTTACGATCGTGGAGCATCACGCGCCAGCGGTCCGATTCATAACCGGCGGTGAATTGCGCGCGATAAACAATGTAACGGCCATTTGGCGAGTATGCCGGGTCGCCATCGAATCCGGGATTGGCGGTGATGCGCTTTGCTTCGCCGCCGGCTGTGGACACGGTGAAAAGATCGCCGTTGGTACTGATGGCTTCCACTTTATCGGTGACAGCGGTGAAACAAATTTCCTGGCCGTCGGGTGAAAACGCGATGTCTTCGGTGCCGCTGCGCTCGTCCGGAGGAACGTCATAGTTGGCGCCTGGCGTAAGATCGCGCGCGGCGGAACTTCCGTCCGCTGCCATTAGAAAGAGATGGCTGCGCTTACCTTCGTACCAGTGCGTCCAATGGCGGTAGAGCAGTTGCTCGTAAACGTGCGCTTTAACTTTGCTTTTTTCTTTTTCCGCGTCGCGCGCGGAGTTGCAAGCGCCGTCTTTGCAATCGGGATAAACCGCGGACGTGAAGGCAATATTTTTTCCATCCGGCGACCATCTAAAAATATCCGCGCCGCCGGACAGCGTCGTCAATTTACGCGGTTCGCCGCCGCTCATGCGCAGCACGTAGACTTGCGAATTTCCGTCCCGCGAGGAAAGAAACGCGAGCATCTTTCCGTCGGGAGACCAGGCCGGCGACGTGTCGTGGCCACTCTGGGTGAGCTGAACGGCTTCGCCGCCCGCGACGGGCGCGATCCAAATGTTACTGGCGTTGCGATTGGCGTCCATATCCGGCGTGGCGACGGCGTACGCCGCCCATTTGCCGTCCTTCGAAATTTCCGGCGCTGAAATTCGATGCATGCGGATCAAGTCATCAAACGTGATGGCACGCTTGGCGGCAGCTTGCTGTGCCGGGGTGGCTGTTCCGGTAAGGAAAATCGCAGACAAAATAAGTCCCGCCCGATAATTGCTCATTTTTTATTCTCCCGAGATATCATGCCGCCGCCGAATCGCGAGCCAATTTACAAAAGCCACCAGGCAAGTCGCGCTGACAATCACAAATTCGCTGCGTCCCATCCTGGTCATCAATAGTATGGCTAAGAATATGCCCGCGCCTGAAAAGAAGTAAGGCATCGGCAGCCTAAAAGTAGCCGCCGACGGATTTTTTCGGCGGAGTACTGGCACGGCTAGCGCCATCGCTCCGTAAACAGCGAGTCGCGCCACCGCGGAGAGCATCGCGTTCCAGCGGAAATTCCCGAATGCAGCGAAGCCAAAAAGTAAGACGGCATATATAACGATGGATACATGTGGAGTGCGAAAGCGCGGATGCACAGCGGCAAAGAACCGCGGAAAATCGCCGCGCTCACCCATGGCAAAAGTGATGCGCGGAGATTGCAACAGGCTGGCACTCAAATATCCGTACGTGGAGACCAAGGCGGCTAGCCCGATCAGCGCGCCACCACCGGACCCGAGGAATCGTTGCGCCGCGTCGGCCAACGGACGCGCGGACGTTGCCGCCGAGGGTAGCAGAGCGACAACCACAAATTGTATCGCGGTGTATAGCACGCAAACCGCAGCCAGCGCTCGCAGCAGCGCGACCGGAGTATCGGCGCGCGGGTTTTTTGTTTCTCCGCCAACAAATAGCGAGCCTTCAAAACCTCCGTATGCGTACACCAGAAGTAAGATGCATTCGAACCAGTTCGCGGCAGGTACGTGTTCAAAAGACAATGGAACGCGCATCGCGGGACGAAAAATCCAAACCAGCAATCCGCTTACGATGAAGAAAAGCAGAAATCCTACTTTCACCGCGGTGAAAAAATTGCTGACGTTTTTGCCGGTTTTTACGCCAATGTAATTGAAGAGTGCGTGTTGACTGATGAGCACCAGCAGCATCACGATTACAGCTTTGCGTCCCGCCAAAGCCGGGAAAAACTGCGCGGCATAAATGCAAAAAAGATTTGCTCCCGCGGCCGGCGCAACAATGCGAGTCAACAGCGTCAGCCATCCGACCAGAAGACTGGGAAAAACTCCGAAGGCATGTCTTGCGTAGAGGTAAAGTCCGCCGGTTTCCTCGAACTGTGAAGATACTTCCGCGATGCACGAAGCAATAATCAACACACCCAAACCGGCAATCAGGCAGCTTAGCGGACTGAATCCCCCGGTGCGGGCCGCAAGAATCGCCGGTAATCCAAAAATTCCGGCGCCAATAACGGAATTTATCATCAGCGCCGTGAGACTCCACCGACCAATGACTCGCACCAGCGCCACCGGTGCGACAGGCGATGACTTCAATTCCGTCGAAGCTTCCGTTTTCTGCAGATGCTCTCCCTGTCGTGGGCCGTAGTCATCAATCCTTGGTCAATGGTATCGGAGGCGCTTTCATCGTACCGATTTCCGTCAGAACGTCAGGCTTGCCGGTGATGCGTTCGAGATGCGGGTACCGTTCGCCGTCGTGATAATTCACGCTGATGGTTTGAAAAAAATCCTGATTCTCTACCAGCAACTCAATCGGTTCTTTGCCATTTTTGGCGCGGCGAATTGCTTCCCGCAAAAGTTCCGGAGTCCATTTGCGGCCATTCACGGCTACGAGTTTCACTCCCGCTGTAACGCCAGCTTGGGCCGCCGAGCTTCCCCAGATCACTTCGGTAATTTCATCTCCATTTTCCAGGCCTGGATAATTCACGCTAAGCCCGAGAGAAAATTGCACTTCGACGCGATGATTTACGATCTCTTCGGCTCGCTGCCGTTCGTTCATCACTTCGGCATAGACAAGTTTCCACCCACTGTTGTCGAGTCCGCCAAGCGGCGCGCCGGGGCCGTGTGAGTTCAACCGCTCGGCAAAAAATGTTTTCCAATCGTGAGGAGCGACTTCCTGCAGAGTAGAAACCACATCGTCAAACGAGTAGGGAATTACTTTGGGTTCGCCGCCCTGGCCGCCATAAAACTTTTTACAAAAATCATCCAACGATTTTTTGCCTTGGGTCTCTCGGCGAATCAGGGTGTCCACTTCCAGCCAGATGAGTGTGCTCTCGTCGTAATAATCGACGCCGCGCCGCCACGAGGATCCGGCCGGGGATGCGCCGTAAAGCAACTGCACCGCGATGGCCGTGTCCTGCAAATTGCGCCACGAGCGGCCAGGACGGTCATTGAGGTATGCCGCCACAACAGCGAGATTCTCGCGCAAACGCTGCGGGGTCCATAAACCGCTGCGCGCGGAAAGCATCGTTCCGTAATATTGCGTCAGTCCTTCATAGACCCAAAGCAATTCGCCGCGCAGTGGCGTTTGATAGTCCGGCGGCGTCAATCCTGCAGGCCGCCGGTATTTGCCGTTCCAGGAGTGAAAAAATTCATGAGGGAGCAGATCGGTATTGGTTTCGAAAAGATCGGGATCGAGAAACAACCGTTCCGGTGTGCGATTGTCGCTGGATTCGTTGTGCTCCACTCCATCAGGCGCCACGTTGTCACTTAAGCTCAGCAAGAAATCGTAGCGTCGATAATGCCGAGCGCCAAATAGCGGCCCCGTTTCCGCTATCAACTGCCGCAAATGCTGAATCTGCTCGCCGGTCGCGGCGAGCGCCGCCGGACCATCCGCGGCAATATGCAGGAAGTGTTCGGGTTTCTGACCTTTCGATAATTCAATGGTGCGCAGGTATTGGCCCATAATCACGGGCGAATCAATCAAGCGGGTCAAGGTTGCGGGTTGAAATTCGATTTGCTCCGCGGATTCGCGCGCGACCGGCAGCGCCGTTCCATATTTCCAGCCTGCCGGAATATGAAGGTTGGCGACGTAAGTGAGATCGTCGCTTTTTTGCCCTTGCGGATATAGCACGACCATATACCAGTTTAAGAGCGCAAGTTTTTGCGTTGCCGATGGCCGTTCACGAGAGCCACTGACGTCCACCGGGGACAAATAATCCAGGGAAACCTCAAGTTCGCTGGTTGCCGCGGGGATTTCGCAATGGAACGCATACATGTCCACGTCGTCGCGACGCCAGGCAATTTCTTTTCCGCCCGCGCGAAAGTGCAACCCGGTTAAATCAACAATCGGGCCGGTAGGTGAGTGTTCCCCAGGAATCCATTTCGGATAAACCAGTGTTAGCGGACCGGGCTTCACCGAAAATGTGATTTTGGAATGAAAAATTCGCTTAGGCGCGTCGTGTAAATCCACGTTCAGGCGCACCGCAGATTGCGCCGTCTGAGGAGCGGCGTGCGCGCACGTCACCAATATCAGTAGCAAACTAGAAATCACAGTTCGTGCAAACTCACGACTCATGGCTTTTCTCCGGGAACCGCGAAAGCGTATCACAGGTAAACAATCCCCGAACATTGCGCACGTATCACCGCAAACCGAAGATCGCACAGCAATCAGGCGGGCTTCTCTCTTCTGTTACAATCAATTTCAGAACCGGTATGGCGCAGCCCACTCGCATTTTTTCGCGTAATTTACGAAAGAATTTCCCCGTTGCCGTTCGCGGCGAGGGCTCCTGGATCATCGCTTCCGATGGGCGCCGCTTTCTGGACGCGTCCGGTCAAGCGGCGGTCGTGACCATCGGCCACGGCGTCCAGGAAATCGGACGCGCCATGGCGGAACAGTCCGGGCAGATCGCTTTCGCGCATACTTCGCAATTCCACTCCGAGCCAGCCGAAAAGCTTGCGCAACGCTTGCTGGCGATTGCGCCGCCAAACTTTCAAAATGGGGGCCGCGTCTATTTTACTTCTGGCGGCTCGGAAGCCACGGAAACGGCGATTAAATTAGCTCGCCAATTTCACCTGGAATCGGGACAGGCTGCGCGATATCGCGTGCTTTCTCGCAGGCAAAGTTATCACGGCAGCACACTTGGCGCGATGAGTGTGAGCGGCAACGTTGGCCGCCGCGCGCCGTATCAACCGATGATCCCGGATTGGGGACATATCGCGCCGTGCTTTTGCTATCACTGCCCGTTCAACAAAACTTTTCCTGAATGCGGCATCGCGTGCGCCGACGATCTCGATGTTTTTCTCAACACCGATCCGGAAACGGCCGCGGCGTTTATCTTTGAACCGGTGGTGGGCGCGACGCTGGGCGCCGCCCCCGCGGTCGAAGGTTACGCCGAGCGCATCGCGGAAATCTGCCGGCGTCGCGGGATTTTGTTGATTGCGGACGAAGTGATGTGTGGCATGGGGCGAACGGGAAAACCATTCGCGATTCAGCATTCGTCCGTCGAACCGGACATGATTTTAGTTGGGAAGGGAATTGCGAGCGGATACGCCCCGCTCGGTGCGGTGCTGGTGGCTCCGCGCGTGGTCGAAGCGTTCGAGCGCGGAAGCGCGGCGTTCATGCACGGATTCACATATCAAGCGCATCCGGTTTCCGCAGCAGCGGGCAACGCGGTTCTGGATTATTTAGAAGCGCATAAACTTTTCGAACGAGTCGTTCTCGCCGGCGAAACGCTGCGCTCGGCACTGCGTTCCGCTTTGGAGTCGCACAAAAATGTTGGCGATATACGCGGGTTGGGTTTGCTGCAGGCTGTTGAATTCGTCAAAGACAAATCGACGCGCGAGCCGTTTCCCAAAGAGGACAACATCGCGGAAAAAATTCGCCAGGCGGCTTTGGAACAAAATGTGCTGACCTATCCTACGCAAGGATGTATGGATGGATATCGCGGTGACCATGTATTGCTTGCTCCGCCATTCATTATTAAGGATGCAGAGTGCCAGCAGATTGCGGATGCTTTAGCGACAGCGGTGACGAAAGTATTTAAATCTTGAGTATGCGGTGCGTTTCGGCGCGAATTTTCACGGAGAAAACTGAATGAAGCTGTCGATTCCAGGAATCGCAAGCGCCATGGTGCTGTGCGCGTGCATGGCTTTGCCAATTGCCGCACAGGAGAAAACGCCTGCCAAACAGCGTGCCCGCGATCTCGGCGTTCCCTTTGACGGCACGCCAGGAGCGCTCAACTCTATCACTGACGTTACCGGCGTTACTGTCGGTCACACCACGCTGATTTCTGGCGACGGAAAACTGCAAGTCGGCAAAGGCCCGGTGCGCACTGGCGTCACCGCGGTTCTTCCTCGCGGAAAAGATTCCATGATGAAACCAGTTTTTGCCGGCTGGTTTTCACAAAATGGCAACGGTGAAATGACCGGAACAACCTGGGTGGAAGAATCGGGGTTTCTCGAAGGGCCGGTGATGATCACCAATACGCACAGCGTTGGCGTGGTGCGCGATGCAGTGATTCAATGGCGCGTCGCTCACGGCCAGCCTGATGCTACGGGATACTGGTGGTCGCTTCCTGTCGTCGCGGAAACCTGGGACGGTTGGCTGAACGATCTCAATGGTTTTCACGTAAAACCTGAGCACGCTTTTCACGCGATTGACTCGGCCAAATCTGGCGCGGTCGAGGAGGGCAGCGTCGGCGGTGGCACGGGAATGATCTGCAACGAGTTTAAGGGCGGGATTGGTACCGCGTCGCGAAAACTGACCAGTAAAGAGGGTGGCTTCACGGTTGGCGTGCTGGTGCAATGCAATTACGGCGAGCGGAAAAATTTGCGCATCGCCGGCGTTCCCGTTGGCTACGAAATTCCTGAAGATGCTCCTTTTGCTACCGCGCCCTTCGGAGAAGTGGATCGCGGCAGCATTATCGTGGTCGTGGCCACCGACGCTCCACTGATTTCGCACCAATTGAAGCGTCTTGCGCGACGTGTCTCGCTCGGGTTAGGACGCAACGGCAGCATCTCCGGAAATGGCTCCGGAGATATCTTCATCGCATTCTCGACGGCAAACGCGGGAGCTTTTGCAGCGGATCACGTTGTCGATTTGGAAATGATGCCGAACGATATGCTGGATCCCGTGTTTGCCGCCACGGTGGAAGCTACCGAGGAAGCTATTATCAACGCGATGGTCGCGGCGGAAACCATGACCGGAATAGAGAATCATCGCGTGATTGGATTGCCACACGAGCGACTACGCGCCGTGCTGAAGAAATACAACCGGCTCGCTCAGTAGGATGTAATTCAGCGGCTTAAATGACTGGGACGGCCATTTTTCGTGGGGGATTAAAAAATGGCATGGGCACAATTTTCGCCGAGACGGCATGCCGCTTCGCTTCGACGGTTAACTCCATACTGATCGTTGTTCCTGCCGCTGCGTGTTCCCGTCCAATGCACGCCAGCGCGATCATTTTCTTCAGTGTCGGAGACCACGTCGTGGACGTAGCTTTTCCGATCATTCGCCCTCCGCGATAAACTGGGACTGCGGTACGCGACGCCATGCCCGGAACTTGCGGCGCCATTCCCATTTTGTCGTAAATCGCTTCCACTTCGTTCCAGTTGATTTCGAGCCCCACTAACGATCGCGCTGGTCCCTTCTTTTGCTCCCGCACCAAAGCATCGCGTCCGACAAAACTTTCTTTTTTTAGATCCACCAGTTTGCCCAATCCAATTTCGCCGGGCGAGAACTTCTGCGCCTCGATCAGCGCCTTCTTGGAGGATGTGTAATCCACTTCAATCAAAATCAGGCCTGCCTCGATGCGCGCAATATCCAGTGCCACCATTCCCGCGGGATGAATGTCGAACGCTTTTCCCTTGGTCATCAGCGCATCGAAAACTTTTACCGCGTCTTTCCACGGCGCCCAGATTTCGAATCCGAGATCGCCGGTGTATCCTGTGCGGGAAATATCCACGGGCACTCCGGCAATTTTTCCGTGCGTCACGCGAAAATATTTCAGATTTGCGATATCCGCTTCCGCCACGGCGTGCAGCAATTTACCTGACGTGGGACCCTGCAGCGCCAACGCGGCCACTTGTTCGGAAATATCAGCGATATTCACGTCGAGTCCAAGAGCATTTTGTTGAAACCAGCGCAGGCTGGGGTCTGCCGCGGTCCAGCGATATTCGTTTTCAGCCAGCCGCGTAATCGTTCCGTCGTCGATTGTTTTTCCTTCCGGATCGCACCAGCAGCAATAAATTACCTGATCGACGGCAACTTTATTGATGTCGCGGGTGATGACGCGATTCACCAGTTTGGTCGCGTCGCGTCCGGTGATGCGGTATTTGAACAGCGGAGAAATATCGATCAACGCGGAAGAATTGCGAATGGCGTTGTACTCGTGCTCGTGATGCATTTCGTAAATGCTTACGGTGTAATAGCCGGACCACTCGCGATAGTTCAGGCTTTCGCAAAGCGCAAGCGTTCGTTCGTGAAACGCGGTTCCTACCGGCACAATGTCCTCCTCTGTTTTACTCGCACTCGCCCCAAGCCGTGTCGAATTATAGTTGTGGACTCACGCCAGCCGCAAGCCACTCCGCGCACGGCAAAACTTGTGCGTATCGCGGCGTGTAAGTAAAATGGCGCGTTAATTCTTTTGCACGCTCATCTTAGCCGCAGAATTCACGGAGTCATCAGGAATGTCGCAGAACTACGACGTCATCGTCATCGGTGGCGGCCACAACGGGCTTGTGAACGCCGCCTATTTGGCCAAGGCTGGAAAGAAAGTTGTAGTTCTGGAACGCCGCCATGTGCTGGGAGGCGCCGCGGTAACCGAGGAAATTTTCCCGGGGTTTCATTTTTCTGAATGTTCTTACGTGGTTTCGCTGCTTCGTCCGGAAATTATTCGCGAACTGGATTTGCCGCGGCACGGCTTGGAAATCCTTCCGCTGGACGGAACGTTTTCTCCGATGCCCAATGGCGACCATCTTTGGCGCGTCAATGATCACGCCAAATCCATTCGCAATATTCGTCGTCACTCGCGGCTGGACGCGGAAGCGTACGACGAATTTTCGAAAATGATGACGCCGATGTGCCGCTTCGTGAAGCCGATACTTTCGATGGTGCCGCCGGACCCCACGACGCTTAATCCCAAAGATTTGAAGCCGCTGCATTTTCTGATGCAACGTTTCCGCCAGCTTTCTTCCGATGAACGCTACACGCTTGTGCAACTGATGACCATGAGCTCGGCTGACTTTCTCGATCAATGGTTCGAGACCGATGTGCTGAAAGCCACGATGTCGGCGTCGGGAATTATTGGAACTTTTCTGGGGATTCGTTCGCCGGGCACGGCGTACGTGCTGTTGCATCACTATATGGGTGAGATAGATGGCGCGTTTCGCTCGTGGGGATTCAGCCGCGGAGGCACCGGAGCGATTTCAAATGCCATTGCCGCGGCTGCTCGCGAACTGGGCGTCGAAATTCGCACCAAAGCGCCGGTGGGAAAAATTGTCGTAAAGAATGGCCGCGCCGCTGGAGTCGTATTGCAAAGCGGCGAAGAAATTTTCGCCAATGTTGTGTCGTCCAGTGTCGATCCGCATCTTACGTTTGAGAAATTCCTGGAGCCCAACGAGTTGCCCGCGGAATTTCTGGAAGGCGTTCGCCGCTATAAATTCCGCGGCTCGTCGGGCAAAGTCAATCTCGCTTTGGATGCGCTGCCGAATTTTAAATGTTTGCCTGGCGATGGCGCGCATCTTCGCGGCGCGATCTCCATTTCGCCGAGCATGGAATATATGGAGCGCGCTTACGACGATGCCAAGTACGGCAATTTTTCTCGCAAGCCGTACATCGATATGGTTATTCCCAGCTTGACCGATCCGTCCGTCGCGCCTGCGGGCAAACATGTGCTGTCGTGCTTCGTGCAATACGCTCCCTACAAGCTTGCGAAAGGCACTTGGGACGAGCAAAAAGAAGCGTTCGGCGACAACGTTATAAATACCATCGCGGAATATGCGCCGAACATAAAAGGCATAATTCTGCATCGCCAGATACTTACGCCGCTTGATCTGGAGCGCGAATTTGGACTTACGCAGGGCAACATTTTTCAGGGCGAGCTTTCTCTCGAGCAACTTTTCTTTCTTCGGCCGGTGGCCGGCTGGGCCTACTACCGCACTCCCGTCGATAATTTGTATATGTGCGGATCGGCGACGCATCCCGGCGGCGGAATCATGGGCGCGAACGGGCGCATCGCCAGCCAGGTGATTCTTAATCAGTGGAAGAAGGCCAGCTGATCATGCCCTTGGGACAAAAAGTAGTTTTCATCGGTGGCGGTCACAACGCGCTGGTCGCGGCTTTTTATCTGGCGAAAGGCGGTTTCAAGCCCCTGGTTTTGGAGCGGCGCGAAATGGTTGGCGGCGGCGCGATCACCGAAGAGTTTCATCCCGGCTTTAAGGTATCGACGCTCGCGCACACGATTGGTCCTCTGCGCGCCGACATCGCCCGCGACATCAAACTGGAAAAATTCGGCTGCGAAATTCTTTATCCCGACCCGCGTGTCTTTGCCCCCACTCCGGACGGGCAATCATTGCTTTTTTACAACGATCAGGCGAAAACTGCTGGCGGAATTGCACGTCTCTCCGCCAAAGATGCCGCAAGGTACACGGAATTTGCCGAGGCCCTCGAAGAGATTGCCGGCGTCTTCGCGCAACTTGCGTGCATCACGCCGCCTGCCATCGATAAACCCACGCCCGAAGATTTCTGGAATTTGCTGAAAACCGGTAAAGGCGTTCGCAATCTCGGCAAAACCGGCATCTTCGACTTGCTCCGCTGGGGTCCGATGGCGGTGGCTGACTTTGTTGCGGAATTTTTTGAGACCGAGTTGCTGCGTGCCACCATCGCTGCTCGCGGCATCTTCGGAACTTCGCTCGGACCGTGGTCTGCCGGGTCCACAGCAGTATTACTGCTGCGCGCTGCCGCTGACGCTCATCCCGTCGGCTCTGCGGCATTTCCCCGGGGCGGCCTGGGTGCGTTCACACAAGCGCTGGCCGAAGCGGCCAAGCGAGCCGGAGCAGAAATTCGAACAGACGCCGAAGTCGCGCACGTCCGAGTGAAAGATGGCGCTGTGAACGGCGTGGTGCTTGCCGATGGCGAAGAAATTTCCTGCGAAGCTGTGGTTTCCGGCGTGAATCCCAAGCGCACGTTTTTTAATCTTGTGGATCCGTC
>Ga0209117_1000112_pt1 | contig 55081 bp, 45 predicted proteins | sample BlaSpr_A8_OM2_M2_FD_187978 | JGI IMG/M metagenome (GOLD analysis project Ga0209117, IMG submission 187978) | Forest soil microbial communities from Thunder Bay, Ontario, Canada - Black Spruce, Ontario site 2_A8_OM2_M2 (SPAdes) (version 2) | ecosystem: Environmental > Terrestrial > Soil > Boreal... | reverse complement strand
TACTTCGACAACTTCAGGATCAAATTGCGTTCCAGAACACCGTTGGATTTCTTCGCGCGCATGCGCCAGCGATAATGCCTTGCGATACGGCCGGTCGCTGATCATCGCGTCCATGGAATCGGCGATGGTAAATATTCGCGCTCCCAGCGGAATATCTCCTCGCTTTAAGCCGCGCGGGTATCCTGATCCGTCGAAAAATTCCTGGTGAGCCAGAACGATTTCCGCCGCATCACGCAAAAACGGAATTCGAATCAGCATTTTGTGGCCGATTTCGCAATGCGTCCGCATAATGCGCTTTTCGTCATTGTCGAGTGGCCCCGGCTTGCGCAATATGCTGTCCGGGACAGCCATTTTCCCGATGTCATGGAGAAACGCGGCGCGCGCCAGGATCGGCAAATAGGTCGGCGGTACCGGTACCGCTCGCGCGATCGATATCGTAAACGCCGTAACCCGCTGGCAGTGCCCCTCGGTCTCCGCGTCTTTAAGGTCCAGCGCGCTACCTAACGCCTCCAGCGTGTCGTCATAAGACTGCTCAAGCTGCGCCAGCGTCCCGCTAAGTTGCGCGGTACGCTCCTCCACCAGCTGCTCCAAATTGCGCTGATAACTCTTGTTTTCTCGCACCAACCGCCGGTGCTGCAAAGCTCTTCCCGCGCCCAGGAACAGTTGGTCTTTTTCGAACGGCTTCAAAATGTAGTCATACGCGCCGCGCCGGATGGCTTCCAAAGCCGTTGAAATATCATGGATTGCGGTGACCATAATCACCGGGATCTCTGGGTCGTATTCGTGTAGCCATTCCAGCAGCTTGATGCCGTCCATTTCCGGCATGATCATGTCGCTCAGAACCAGGTCAGGCGCTTCCTTTCGTACCTGTTCTTGCGCGGCTCGGCCATTGCTCACCGCTGTGCAACGGTACCCCTTGGTTTCCAACATAGTAGAGACCACTTCGCGGATAGCCGCTTCGTCGTCCACGACCAATATCTTTTCGACATCCATCTCAGGCACGGTGGTTAACCCCAGCAGACATTACAACAGACATTATAAGTGAAGGCACACCCGATCTTGGCGTGCTTGCCCAGTAAGAAAACAGCATGCTAGCTTGGAAACAGCTTAGCTTCGCCAATTTCACCTGCTGAAAAGCGGCGCAATCAGGCCGCCGCGGTAGCCGTTTCCATAAAGGGAGTGTCTCAGGTGGTAGAAGACCAGGGACTGCTGGGTATCGCGTTTTTTGAAGCTACCGCCTTCGTGATTCTGCTCGTCCTTTTTCTGCTTCTCCGCCGGGACCAGGTCGCTGGGTATTATCGTTCGTGGCTGGCGGGATGGATTCTCCTGACCATCTCTTCCTTCTGCGAAATGGGAATTCTGTTGCACAATTTTCCCGGATTGCGCCTGGTGGCTTCGGCCAGCCAATTTGCCGCCTTGCTCCTCCTGCTTGGCTCCGTCCTGGAATTTGCACGCCCCGAAACAGCGCGCTTGACGTCGCTTCTGCCCCTCGCCGGCGTGAGCTTTCTGGCTTTCTGCTACTTCGAGCGTTCACCCTCATTGCATTTCGCAGACCTTCACTGGCAAAGCGGGATTTTGGAGAGTTTGCTCTGCCTCACGGGCGGCTGGATTTTGTGGCGAGCTCCCGCCGTTTCCTCACCGCACGGTACTCGGCTGCTCAGCGCCACGATCTTGCTCAAAGGCCTGAACGGAATTGACAGGTTTTTGTGGCCCGCAAGCCCGTACTTTGTCTTTCGTTTTGCGTTCGACCATTTGATGGCCGCCTCGATGGGTGTCGCCATGGTCGTGGTTGTGCTCGAACTCGCGCGATCCCGTGCTGAAGAAATAAATGAAAAAATGCGCCGTCTGACGCTGATGACTGGACGCACGCAGTCCCTTTCCCAGCAGGAGCTGCTGGACCAAATGCTGGAACAGCTGGTGCGAAGCCTCGGTGGCACGCACGGAATGATTCGTATGCTCGAGGGCGAAGGAGTTGGGCTGCGCCTGGTCGCCAAAGCTTCTATCGGGTTTAGCAAACAGTATGTGCAACGCTACAGGAATTTGGCCCTTTCCGAACCGTGGGCGAAAACAGCGCTCACTGAAAACTACAGCCTGTCGCGTTTCGATGAAGAGAAAGATCCAAAAGTGCGCGAGCGCATGTCCGAAGAGCGTCTCGCGGGAATGGCGGCGCTCTCCCTGCGCGGTAAAGAAGGTCCCATCGGCATCATCGTTATCGGCTTGCGGCACAATCAACGATTTCAGTTGGATGAGATCGATTATTTGATTAACCTGGCGAATTTCCTCGGCATGACCCTCGAAAATGTCGAACTCTTCGAAAAGCTTCGAGCCATCGAGCAACAGTGGGCCAATACTTTCGATTCCATCGGCGACCCCATTCTCGTACACGACCCCCAGGGCCGCATCTTGCGCAACAATTCGCGCTTAGGCCATTTTTTGGGTAAAGAAGGCGTCACGCTGATCGGGCGGGTTGTCAGCTCTCTTTTGTCACCCACGTCGCTGCACTTCGACGTGTGCCCTTATTGTGAGGAGTTGGCCGGCCAGGGCGATGACCTGGATCCCTGGCTTCGTGGCTATTTTCTCGCCTCGAATTCCACGATCACCGATCCTGCCGGGAACCCCCTGGGCACCGTTCACGTGCTCAAAGACATCACCGAACGCAAACGAGCCGAGGAAAAATATCGCACTCTGATATCCAATGTGCGGGAGGGTGTATTTATTTCCACCCCTCAGGGCCACTTTTTGGATTTTAACGACGCCTTGATGCGCATGCTGGGTTACGAAAACCGTGAAGAGTTGCTGCGTATAGACCTCTCGCATCTCTATGTGAATCCCGCCGACCGCGAACGCATGAAAAAACTCCTGCACGAACATGGTGCGGTCAGCGATTTCGAGTTTGAAATAAAACGCAAGGACGGAGAAATCCGCACGGTAATTGAATCGTCGACGGCGGTGCGCAACGCCGACGGAACGGTCAGCGCTTATCAAGGTTTTTTGCTGGATATTTCCGAACGCAAGCGCGCCGAACATGAAATCCGCAGGCGCAACAGGGAATTGATGGTTCTCAATTCCATCGCGCAGACTTTAACCGAATCAATGGATTTGAGCGACTCGCTGCATCGCACGCTTCGTCAAATGACGGAATTATTTTCCTTGGACGCTACCTCGCTCTATCTCTTCGAGGACGCCGGCAAGATCCTTCGGCGCGTAGCCGCCGTGGGCTTGCGTTCGGAGTTTTCGCGCCACTTTCCACCTACGCCCGTAAACCCCGAATTGCTTGAGCAGATCAGAAGTGTTCACGCCAGGTTTCTTTCCGCGCAAGGTTTGGCGCTCCCCGCAATTTTTCGTGAAGCTTTGCGCCGCGAAGCTCTAATTTCCGCATACGTCGTTATTTTGTGGTCCAAGGACAAAGTTTTGGGCGGATTTGTTGTTGGCAGCCGCACCCCTCGCGAATACTCTCCCGCCGACATCAATCTTTTAATCGCCGCCGGGAGCCAAATCTCCAGCGCCATCGAGCGCACGCTCCTCTACGAAGAAACCCGTCAAGCCTACGATAATCTGCGGCGCACCCAGGAACAGCTTTTGCATAGCGAAAAAATGGCCGCGGTTGGCCAATTGATCGCCGGCGTCGCCCATGAACTCAACAATCCATTGACGGCAATTCTCGGTTACAGCCAATTGTTGACCACCAGCGGACAGATCGGCCCCCAGGGTATTGAATATTCCGAGAAGCTTTATAAACAGGCGCAGCGTACTCACCGCATTGTGCAAAATCTTCTAAGCTTCGCTCGCCAGCACAAGCCCGAGCGCAGCCCCGTCCAGATCAATCAGATACTGGAAGATACCCTTGCGCTCCGCGATTACGACCTGCGCATGAGCAATATACGTGTGCAACTTGAGCTGGCTCCCGGCTTGCCCACCATCTCCGCGGATCCTCATCAGCTTCAACAGGTCTTTTTGAATTTGGTGAATAACGCCGTGGACGCCATGCTCGAAAAATCACCCGAAGGCGATCTCTCGGTAAAAACCAGCGCACGCGAAAACTTTATCGTTGTGGAATTTACCGACAGCGGACCCGGTGTAGCCGATGCTTCACGGGTTTTTGATCCGTTTTACACCACCAAGCCGGTTGGTAAAGGCACCGGTCTGGGCTTAAGCATCTGCTATGGAATTATCACCGAACACGGCGGCGCCATCAGGGTGCACAACGCTCAGCCAAAGGGGGCGTGTTTTACCATTGAGTTGCCGCTGAACATTTCTGATTCGGTGCTCCCGGGTGAAATAAACGCTGCTTCCCCGGCACACGTGCTTGCTGTGAGGCAACCTACACCGGCCGAAGGTTAGTCCGTTTGTGGGAATTGGGCCGCATCTCGTCCTAGAATGCTTATGGCGCCTTCAACCTTCACGGAAAGACCGCTCACGACATTGCACAAATTCGCCAGCAGCAGTGACGGAACATGACCAAGCATCAGGCTAAGATACGCAAGCCGGTATCGCAATGTAAACTCCGCAACTAACCGCAGTCGCTCAAATTCTTGCAACGCCGCCACTTCTGGCGAAAACACCGCGACGACACGCGTCAGCCTCAGCAACTTCTGGAAATCCCGTTGTACCGCCGCCAGATATTGCAACGCAATGTCTCGCCGTTCCGCTTGCACTTGCCGCGCAAGTTTGTGCAATCCTCTGGATCGAATGTAATTCAAGTCCTGATCTTTCAAGGCTTGCTGGATTTGTGCGAAGTAGGAAACTTGCTGCCTCGGGAAATCTTCCAGTTCCACAGGGTCTATTAGCGTGCGGGACCGTTTCGCCAGTACCCGTAACGACCACCCAAATACCACCGCAAGCAGGGCGGTGATTGCCAGAAATATGTAGAACGTCGAATTCACGAACGAGGCTCCCCGGTTTGCCAAAACATGCTCAGCCGGTCATTCAATTGTCTAAGCTGCTGGTTTAATTGCGGCGACAGCGACCTGTAAACATGCTTGGGCAGAAGATGTGGAGTTCCTGCTTCGGAGAACTGCAGTGCCAAAAATCCCCAGCACCATAAGCCCAGGCTAACCATAAAACTAATCATGCCCGCAAAATTCCAAACCGGCGCGAAAGCGTTCATCCAACGTTCTAGAAAAGAATCGTTGATAACGAAGAAACAGGAATAAAGGCACAGTCCTGCGGCCAGAAAATACACGCGCGCCTGCGGAACAATTCCGTAATAAGCGGCGAAAAGAAAAACAATTACCACTACCGTCGCGATCGTCAATTCCAATCCGCGATCTGCGCTTACAATCGCGATTGGCATGGACAGTTTGGAGGTAAATAGCGAATAGCTTAAAACTATGGCCGCGCAGACCACCAGGGTTCGCCAGATGAGCGCCCACACTCCACGGTAAAGACCGGCCAGACGGCGGCATAGCTCCGCGACCACCAGCGCCCGCAACAGAACCACTACTCCCTGTGAGCTCCACGCAATCCCGGCGCTCAGGTTCGACTCATAACCCCACTTCCAATAGCTAAAAAAAAGCAATACGCTCTGTAAAAGAACTCCCAGGATGTACGCCGAAAAAAAAGGAAATTCCTTATATTGCTTGCGAACCACAAGCTGCAAAAACAGCGCGGCTTCCAGTGCGAACGTCGCGGCCCACAAAATACCTTGAACTGTGGAGAGTCCCGGCATATGGAGACATAGCATACAACTTTATAACTTCCTGGTAAACAGTTATGCCGAATTCATATGCCGGGAATAGAAACTGCTTCTGGTTTTAGCTGTTGCTAGGCGGCCACGGAGTCGTCGTAGATCTTGTGAGGCGGAAACGGTAGTGGCGCTCCATCCGCGACGAGGAATTGCGAATTTGAAACGGCCGCGTTCTCATCGTAGATCTTATGTGGCGGAAACGGTAGTGGCGCTCCGTCCGCGACGAGGAATTGCGAATTCGCAGCAGCCGCGTTCTCGTCGTAGATCTTGTGAGGCGGAAATGGCAGTGGGCAGCCATCGGCGATAACCTGATGCCGCGGATGCGAGTGGTTTGCATATATGGGATAGGCAAGAACGGCAAAGGTTGTTAATGTTACGATAACTAACGCTGCAGCTAAGATACTGAAATGTTTTTTCACAGGTGATGCCTCCTGAAACGCAGAGTGGAGGCAAACCTGCCTAAAGAAACTCAACAGCGGAAAACGTTCTATCTTCGGAACAGCGCGAGGCAAAGTGATGCTCAGGCAGCTGCAAATTCACCGGCAAATTATTCAGGATATTTCCGTCTCCATGCTCGCGCCGTTGCCCAGTCTCTATCAGAGACTCTTACGCTTGGCTTCACTTCGCGATGACCTTACCGGCAGATACGTGGATGCTCGCTTCGCCGAGCTCTATCCCGAAGCAGCTGTGCACGAGTCCTTGGCCGGTTGCCATGAGGAAATACTCGAGCGTATTTTAGAAATTCCATTGGAATTGCAGGAGAAGGATTTGCAGCAATGTTTGGAATCCATGCCCGGAAGTTTTGTCCAGGAATTGCAAAATTGGCGAAGCGCCGAATTTGAAAACCGCCTGCTCCCACCGGCTGCTCCGGAGTATCTTAAACAGCTCTTCCGGTCGAACCTTCGCGTCTTGTTGCAGCTTCTTCGAGATGATTATCCCGCGGTCCGCTAAGCCGGCTGACAATTCCCGCAATTTTGCCTACTACTTCCGCTTCAGCTGGCATACGCCACGATTCTGGCAGGCAGCGCGATAAAGGATGTGGTTGCATGATGATTCGTGATTTCTGCTGCAGCAGCCAGCCGCAGCGGTAACCCTTATGCGTTTCAATGAAATACATTGGCCGGTCGTATTCGGAGTTCCACCTGGTGTTTTCGATCCGGCGAATCGACGCGTCCACCATCACGATGCTTCCTGGCCGCAAGATTGGCGCCATTCGTCGATCCGACAGGCCAATAAAGCCATAGCGGTACCGGTTGCTGGTCCCTCCAAGCAGATTCTGGAAATCCATCATCCGTACCGCCGCTATCGATAAAAACTCAGTCTGTTGCATATCGAAATCGGGAGAAACGGCCGGATCCGTCTTAGTGCTGGAATGGGGAAATAAATGGGTCCGGGGCGCGGGGAATGACGTCGCGTCACTAAAGTAATTGTCCAGGGGAGCTTCGTACCAGTTCGCGATTTCCGCGGGCTTCAAATGATAAATAACGCCCAGCGTGTAAAGCTTGTACAAGCTTGGGACAGCGCCGTGATTTTCGATGTCGGCGAGCCGGCTGATGTGCAGGATGAATTGCGGCCGCCCTCGCCGAAGAGCCAATTCATAGCTGGCTCTCTCGACGTCCCGATAGGTTAGACCCAGTTTCTCGCGCGCTTGCCGTAACCGCAGACCCGGAAGAAGCATTCGAGAGTCCTTCGTTAGGGTAACGGGGCATCCCACGCGTAAAGGATACATGAGAATTACCATTTTGTTAAGGAATCAGAACAGAACCAACGGGCCTTAAGTTTCATATTGACCAGGGCCATCCTATCCGGTCCCCGGAACGGAACTTAATGCTGGTCCTTGTGCCGGTAAGTTGCCCGTGAAACCATAAGATGGCCGCTGTTTAAAACATTCGCAAAGTTAGGCGCTCCTCAAAAACATGATTCAGTGGAAAAAGTTTATCGCCATTCAGCTTCTTCTTTCTGCTTTCTCGCTCGGCTGCGCCGGGCTCGCAGCCGCGCAAAATGCGCCGGAAAAACCGTCTTTGCCCCCCACGGCCGCCGATTTCAGCGCCGCCGCCGATCAAGTGCTCAAACAGATGAGTGAAATCACTGGGCTGGAGCAAAAGAGCCCGGTGAAAAAAAGCCTGCGCTCCCGCAAAGACATCCGCGCCTACGTCATTCGCGAAATGGACGACGAAAAAAATCCCGCCCAGCGCTACGCCGAAAAGCGCAGCGCGGAAGCTTTCGGGTTGATTCCCAAAAATTTCGATCTGGATAACTTTCTGGTGGATTTGCTCACCGAGCAGATTGCCGGTCTTTACGACCCGAAGGCCGGCGAATTCTACATTGCCGATTGGATTCCTCTTGAAGATCAGCGCATGGTCATGGCTCACGAGTTGACCCACGCTTTGCAGGACCAGCATTTTAAGATTGCGGACTGGGTCAAGGCCGCCCGGCCAAATGACGATGCCGAACTGGCGCGCGAAGCAGTCCTTGAGGGCAGCGCCATGACCGCCATGCTCGATTACGAATTGCGCCAAAAAGGTCTGACGTTGAACGATTTGCCGGAAATCGATCCCTCCCTCTTGGTGGGTGATCTCAATTCCACCCCGGCGCTAAAAAAAGCTCCGCCCTTCCTCAAAGATGCTTTGCTATTTCCATACCTGGGCGGCATGAGCTTTTCGAATTCTATTTTGAAGGCGGGTGGATGGAGCGCGGTGTCCCGTGTATTTGCAAAACCGCCCGCGTCTACGCAGCAGATCCTGCACCCCGCCCTGTACCAGAGTGGCAAGATTCCGGCGGAGGTTTCGATTCCATCCACAAAGCTCATGACGGATGAGTGGTCAGAGCTGGACGATAACGTCATGGGCGAATTCGGATGGAAAGAAGTATTGATGCAATTTCTGGATGAACCTCGCGCCACCTCCCTGGCCGCCGCGTGGGAAGGCGATCGCTATCTTTTATTTGAACGCAAGAGCAATAAAAAATTAATTCTGATCACCCGCCTGAAACTGGATAGCGCGGAACATGCCGCGCGTTTTTTTGGCCAGTATTCCGAAGCCCTGGAAAAAAAACACCAACAACGAACCAACCTTTTTCGCCGCACTTCGTTTTTTTCGTTCGATACTCCGGAAGGGGGAGTTTTTCTGCGATGCGCCGAAACCGAGTGCGTGACGCTCGAAGGTGGCGAGCGCGCATTATTTATAAAAGTGAACAAACAACTCGAGTGGGCGCCGATTCCCGAGCAGCCGAAAGAAATAATTCCTGCGGGAGTGAAAGTTACGCGCGTCAACAACCCATCTCCACTGTCGGCCTCTAAATAATTTTGAAAAACTCCGGAACTCCCGCCTCAACCTCTCTACCCCGTCATTCCGAACCCTGCCTGCGCACTGAGGCCTGCCTGCCGCAGGCAGGAATCTCTCCGCTGCTTTAGTCGTTACCATGCGCTCGGGTGAGACGCGCTAACCGATGCAAAAATGTTTCCTCTGTTTTTACCACGCGCGAACTAATGTATGAGTCTCTCAAACTGCTGCGTAAGCGGTTAATTTTCGCGATGCCTAGCTTTGCAAATTCCTGAGCGCGCGGAATATTCTTGGCGCGCCTTTCATAATAGATTGCGAGTTGTTCGCACGCGTGCAAACCATCCTCCGGATCATTCACCAGTTCGTGCCACAACGCTACCGCCTGATCGTGGTCCCCCCGCCGCTTGGCCATCAACGCAAGTTCGCGGCTCGCTCGCGGCCGGAACTCGGCCGGCAATCCCGCGTCCAGCGCCCTGGCGCAGGTCTGATGAGCGCGATCGGTTTCACCGCGGCGCTGCAAATAGCGCGACAATCCAAACAGGTCCACGCTATTCGGTTCCTCCGTCTCCACGGATTGCGAGTTCAGCATCGCTTCGATTTTTCCGTAAAGCGCTGCCAGTCCGCGCAAATCCATCTGATTGTGACGCGCCACCCCCACCAGCGGTTCCGCCGGCCCTCCGCGCACATAGTCGAAGTAATATTGCGGAATCATTGCGGAAGCAATGTCGTCGTCGCGATTCCAGCCCAGGCGTGGAGCATCCAGAACATGTCGCTCCAGGTCCACCAGCCGCACCGAGCCGAGCCGCATTTTCCACAGCGCGCGCGAAGGATGCAGTAAATCCAGATGCGCAGCCAGACGCGGCTTGGGAATCGAGCGCGTCATGGTGAAGCGATTTTCCAGCAGCGGCCAATCGAACGACTTCCCGTTGAAAGTTACCAGCACCGGGCGTTCCGCCAGCCGCAATGAAAGTTCTTCCAGGACGGAATATTCTTCAGAAAAATCGCGCATGAAAAATTGTTCAAGCTGAAGACCGCCGGCGTCCCACCAGGCGATACCGATTAAAAACGCGTATGTGCCCGTCCCCCCGGCCAGCCCGGTAGTTTCGGTGTCGAGGAAAAGCCATTTTTCGGGATCTTCCAAAGCGTCGCGAGTACGGCGCGATAACGCTTCGTCGCGGCCGCGAGACAGAAGTTCCAACGCAGCGCGTGAGGGAGCGACAAATTCGGGCGTGGCATGCCAATGCCGCAGCGCTAAATGTTCGCCAAATCGGTTGCGTGCCAGTCCCGCTCCTGTTAAACGAGCAAAGGCGTCCTCTTCGTCGGGAGCGCGCAACGGGCGCGGCGAAACAGGAACGAACCGGGTAGGTTTCAGGGCGGCCAGACGCGAGAATCTGTCTGCGGGACTGGCCATTTAAGCGAAGTTCTCCGCCAGGGACTTTGAAGCAATCAATCTATTCAGAATCGCGAGCGCTGCTTCCTTGGCGTGCAGCGTTAAATCGCCCGCGGGTCCCACGCAGGAAGGACAACCCTGGTCACAAGCGCAACTGGAAATTAATTCCCGCGTTTTGTGGATCAGCAAATCATGCGCACGGAACAGTGGCTCGGAAAATCCAATGCCCCCGGGGTAAGCATCGAAGAGATAAAGATTCGGCTCAAAAAATTCTTTCGCACGCGCAGAAGCGATATCCTGCATGCGAACAACGTTGAACGCTTCACCTTCCTCATCAGAAGACAAAGTTCGCTCGCTGATCGCCGTGCCGAGATCGCGCTGGTCGCACATTAGCAAAAGTGTGGCCACGGAAGAAAGCGCGTACAGCAAACCGAACATGCCGCTTTGCCGTTCGCTGATGGAAAATGGCAGCGACTCCAGCAAGGGCCGCTCGAGCGTTATCCAGTAGGAAGTCGTGTGCATTTCATTCTCTGGAAGTTGAAGTTCACCCGCGCCGATACTTTCGTTGGTGAAAAATTTTATTTTCTTGAAACCCACAACCTGAGAACGCACCAGTACATCACCGTGCGCGCGCATCGCCGGAATTTCCGGATGCGTTTCCGCGGCGCGGGTTTGTTCCGCGATTTCCAGCACACGCACCTGCGTGTAGCGCACCGCGTCGGTGTAATAATCCACATCCACGCGTTTCACGTACGCTTTGCGCTCTTTGAAATCCAAATGCTCCACGTGATGCTGTTGACCGCCATGAATGTAAATAGCCTTTTCATGAACGAAAACCAGCGCGCTGGTGAAGTCCACTTCACCGATTACCTGTGGTTCACCGGTGATATCAATGATGATGAAATTGTCGCTGGTGACGGAGCGCAAGCTTATCGTGTTCGCAGGATAAGCTTCCTGCGTCCAATGGAAATTTTCGCCCGCGCGATGCAGAAAACCGGCTTCCGCCAGCCGCGTGCAAAGATCGGAAACGTCCACGCCGCCGAATTTTTCTTCCGGCTTGATCGGCAACTCGAACGCCGCGCATTTTAAATGATTCACCAGAATTTCCAGATTGTCGGGCTGAATAAATGCGTGCTCCGGCGTGTTACCAAAAAAATAATCTGGGTTGCGCACAATAAATTGATCCAGCGGCGCGGAAGAAGCCACCAAAACAGCGCAAGAACTTCCGCTGCGCCGCCCGGCGCGGCCGGCGCGCTGCCAGGTGGAGGCAATGGTGCCGGGGTACCCCGCCATAACCACGGTGTCCAGCGAACCAACGTCGATGCCCAGTTCCAAAGCACTGGTGGTGACTACTCCGCGAATTTTTCCCTCGCGTAGGCCGCGCTCGATTTCGCGGCGTTCATTGGGAAGGTAGCCGCCACGGTAGCCACGTACCGCTTGCGGTTTGCCCGGCTGTGACGGATTGGCTTGTTGCAAATAGGTGAGAAGAACCTCGGATTGCAAACGCGAATTGGAAAACACCATGGTCTGCAGATCGCGTTTTAAAAATTCCTGCGCCACCCGCGAGGATTCGCCCACGTAGCTGCGGCGAATGCCCAAAGCGCGATTGACCACCGGCGGATTGTAAAACACAAAAGTCTTCTCGGCAGAGGGCGCGCCGTTCGCAGTAAGAACTTTCACATCGCTTTCCAGCAGGCGGGAAGCAAGTTCGCCGGGGTTGGCTATGGTGGCGGAGCAGCAAATAAATTGCGGGTCGCGCCCGTAAAATTGCGCAACGCGCCGCAACCGGCGCAACACGTTGCAGAGATGGCTGCCGAAAACGCCGCGATAGGTGTGCAACTCATCGATTACTACGTAGCGCAAATTTTCAAAAAGGCGCGTCCACCGCGTGTGGTGCGGCAGGATTCCGGTGTGCAGCATGTCCGGATTGGTGAGCGCGATATGACATTTTTCGCGAATCGCTTTTCGCGCGTCGGCGGGAGTATCGCCGTCGTAAGTAAAAACGCCAACGCGATCGCCCAGGCGCTGATTGAGGTCATGCAATTCGGCCAACTGATCCTGCGCCAGCGCTTTGGTGGGGAAAAGATACAGCGCGCGAGTGTCAACGTCTTCAAGAATGGAATTTAAAACCGGGAGGTTATAGCAAAGCGTTTTGCCCGAAGCTGTGGGTGTGACGATCACGGCGTTTTTGCCGGCGTGCACAATTTCCGCGGCCTCGGCTTGATTCGAATAGAGACGGTTAATATTCTTGGCAATGTATGCGGCGCGCAGGTCGGCGTTTAGCCAGGCGGGAAATTCAGCCCATTGCGCTTCGCGAGCAGGGAATCGGCGAACGGAGGTAACGATCTCGCCGGTAACATCGCGCTGCACAAAGGCATCGAGGACTTCGTTGACTCGGGTGATCGAAGTGGATTGCCTAGCGGCTTGGACAGCAAGCGATTCGGACAAAGGACTCCCTCCAATGATTCGCCTTTTGTTCGCTCAGGCTAGCACGAGGAAACAAGCCACGCAATATCAGTTTTTCAATGAGTTTTCAGGCGGAAAAAACAGCTAAGTCCTTATTTACAACACCCCCCTCCCCCCTTTTTCATAAGGCAATTATCCCTTGACAACAAGTAGCGTCTTTGGTAGATTCTTTCATGCGAGGCAGCCATGAAGGTTAAACAGAGTATTGCCAAAGAGTTGCGCTACTCGATGCTGGACTTCAATAACGAGTTTCCACATGACTCCGCTTGTCTTGAGTACATCAAGGAACAGCGCTGGCCGAATGGCGTTTGCTGGTGCGTGAAATGCTTGACTGACCGCAAGCATCACCGCGTTGGCAATCGTACAGCCTATGCCTGCCAATCGTGCGGCCATCACATCTACCCGCTCGCTGGCACCATCTTTGAGAAGTCCACTACTTCGCTCAAGACTTGGTTCTATGCAATGTACCTCATGGGCTCGACTCGCTGCGGCATCTCCGCAAAGCAGATTCAGCGCGAAACTGGTGTCACTTACAAAACTGCTTGGCGCATGTTCAAGCAGATTCGCCAACTCTTGAGCGAGGATGGTCTGCAACTGGAGGGCTCGACGGTGGAGATGGATGAGATGTATCACGGCGGAAAAAGACGGCAAGGCGGCGGACAGGGACGGCCATCGTATGGAAGCCATAAGGTTCCTGTTGTGGGCATGGTGGAGCGCGGTGGCCGCGTCGTTGCTCGCGTGGCTGCGAACACTAAGAAGGCAACTCTCCATGGTCTGGTGAAGCAATACATCATGCCAGCGAGCACTGTCTTTACCGACGATTACGTATCCTACGACGGCTTGCAGAATCTTGGCTATACCCATCGGCGCATCCGTCATAGTGAGCGCGTGTATGTCTCTGGCGACGTGCATACCAACACTATCGAAGGTTTTTGGAGCACTGTGAAGCGCGGGATTGGCGGGGTCTACCACAACGTGAGCGCGAAGTACTTGCAGACCTATCTGAACGAGTATTGCTTCCGGTACAACAGACGGCACCAGGGGAATTTGCTGTTTAAGCGGATTTTGGAGCAGGTTTCGTTGAAGGCGTCTTAATAGCCTTGTTGACCATTGCCAGAAATGAAGACCGCGTGAGCGGTCGCATTTTCTTCTCGCTCTCGGCTCTCGGTTTGAGTTTTTTCGTTCCCATCGCATGTAGCTTACCATCTCGGAGTCCCCAAATGAAACTTGATGCTGAGGGCAGTCGTAAAATAGCCGGAATGCTGCGTGAGCATGCAAAACTAATTCGAGAACTGGCTTCCGCTAAATCCCTTCTTCGATTCTGCCAAGAGAACAAGGTGTATCCAAAGAACTACGAGCAGGAGTTGGAAGAGGCCCAAAAGCACCCCGCGTACGCCAAGATCGCTCAAGAGATTGATATAGTTGCTGCTCATCTTGAGCAAGTCGCTGAAGAAATTGACGTGAGCGAACTATTGAAACAAATTCCCCAAGGAAATCTGCCAAGCTAGAGTCTTGCACCATAATTTGCCCTCAATCAATGCAATGCTTCGGAAATTTCTTTTTGATTTCTTCCCACGGGTATGTCGGGAAAAATTCGTCCATGTATTCCTTGTCGAAATACTGTGTTTCCAGTGGAACCTTGCTCAAGAATGGCATGTAATCCTTGCAAGTTTTCTTCTTGCCGACAATGCAATCCCGCATGTGCTGATATGACTGGTGCGCCAAAATATCAACCGCTTGGAGTGGAGGAAGTGTCTTTTTACTCTTAAACGAGTAACCGTCTTTGACTATTCCAAAGGAATTCGGGTCGAATCTCTCGAATTCCGCGAGAGTTGCAAGAATCTCTCCCTTGCCTTTCCCTGTTAGGTCAAAAACGTATTGGATAGGCTCTGAGACTTTAAATCTCCGACGCCACCGCTTGATTTGCATGAGACAAATATTTACAGCAAACGCGAAGTGGGTCTGTCCCGCAACCCTTCGCCTCCATCCACCGGGTAAAGTCGCGTCATAATCCGCCTTGATGACAGCGGTTCCTATTCCAAGACGCACGCGATTGCGTGTCTCGGCTATTAGGCGACGGATGAGCCTGTCGCGTTTTTCCCACGTCCAGCCAGCAAATTGCCCCGCGCCTGCCAAGCAATCCGCAGTCGCAAAATACTCAAACGCTGCGTGCTCCTCCCGCCGTATGCTGTCCCATGCCCTTGCCAATCGGTCCCACTGTTCCACGGTCCCGATATAGCACGCGGCTACAGCTATCTTCGAGTTTTCATCTGTGCCGCTATCGTCAAAGTAAGCTGTGAACATGGCAAAGAAACATCTTGCCCAGTCCATTCCAGGAAATACACTTCTCGCAAGATGCTCTATCGGGGAGTATACGGCGGATTCGTATACTTGTCCAGAAGGGATAATTGCCTTTCATAAGTGTTCATTCTAAAGGGAGTTGAAGTGACGTGTTTTGATACACTTTGCGAGGGTTCATTGTAAAGGGCCCCGGAGACGATTTAACATTTTTATCTAACCTATTATATTACTCTTATGTAATCAAAAAATCAAGGAAAAACAGAGGTCGGCGGCTAAAATTTTGCGGCTAAGCGGACGCCCACGAAGGTAAGCAGCAAGCCAGCGACGACACTCACAGTGACGTCGCTCATGGTGCGGAGCCATTCGCCTTTTTCCAAGAGTTTGGCGGTTTCCCAGCCGAAAGTCGAGAATGTGGTGTAGCCACCGAAGAAGCCTACGGTGATGGCCAAACGCCATTCCTGAGGAACGTTCGAACGGCCCAGCATGAGCTGTCCGAGCAAACCGAGGAAAGAGCAGCTCCCGTCAGGTTGATGAAGAGAGTGGCATAAGGGAACGAATTATTTGCGCGAGGATCGACGAGAAGTTGCAGAGCATAGCGGGTCACGGTACCAATGGCTCCGAAAATGGCAATCAGCAAAATTTGCAATAGGCTCTCCTGGGGCGAAATCGAGACAATAACAGAAACTGCGGGCTGTTTGTGCCGATTACTCCGTCGATTGAGGCGTGGAAGAGTGTTGCCGAGATCCCTCCACTGCGGGCCGCAAAAACGGCGGCCCTCCGGTCGGGATGACCGATTTTAGAGCCGGGCACGATGTATCGCGCCCCTACCGGTACGAGCATATCGTTACCTACCTGGGAGTTTGGCCAATGACGGAAATGATGGTGCCGGCCATTTCCTGGGGGGACCATTCGTTGGAGTGATCCCAGAGGGCGATTTTTCCGTCGGGGGCGATTACAGTAGTACTCAGGGAGTGGACTATTTGGTCCTGGTCGGGTTCATAGACGAGGCCGAAGAACTGGGCGATGCCGGGTAAATCTTTGGCGGCGGGGACGGCGAAAATCCAGTTCGCTGTGGCGGGGGGATTCTTGCGGTACTGTGCGGCGTATCGTTTCAGGGCGGCGGGAGTATCGTGGGCGGGATCGAAACTGACGCTTAGGAAAACGGTCTTGGACAAGTCCGCGGGAGTGCTGCTTAATATTTTTTGAACTTCCTGAAAGTTGTGATTCATGCGCGGGCAAAAATCGGGAAGGGGACAACGGGTGTAAATGAAGGTGAGGAGCACGACTTTGCCGGCGAAGTCATGGAGACGGATGACGTGTCCGTCCTGATTGATCAGAGTGAAATCCGGGACGGTGTCGCCTTTTTGCGGGATGTGTTGCACGGCACCGGGCGTGGTTTTACCGTTTCCTTTTTTTAGCAGGGTAATTTTTTCGAGGTGGCCTTTATCGTTGACGACAACGAGGTCGGCGCTGATGGTGTCACCCGGCTGCTTGGTGTCGAGCTGGTGAGGGTCGGCGACGTCGTATCCCATGGTCATGCCGGGCATTAGGCCCGGAATATCGCCGTGTTTTACGGTGACGGTTTTGTGCGCAGGATCGATGGAAATGACTTCGCCTGCTAGGGGATAGTGTTTCTCTTCGGGTTTGGCGCGGCAGCCCGCAAGAAAGAACAACAATCCGGCAACTGTAAACAGCAAAATTTTCGAACTTCGCATTCCCGGTGTCCCTCGCGAGTCAAATTCTCTCAAAAAAACCGTGGTTGGCAAAACTCTTGGATCTTTTAGCCGTTTCAGTAGTGAAAGCGATAGCGAACCTGGGCGTAGAGTTCGCGCGGATTCAAAAAATGGGTTCCGCCAAAGGCGGCGCTGTTATCGAGAAGGATGCGGCGATTGGCGACGTTGATGCCATGGATTGCGATAGAAAATTTCTCGCCGAATTGTTTTGAAACGGAAAGATCGAAGGTGGTGTGCGGCTGAAGATGGTCACCGGGAATCGTGGCATCGCCGTTGGAAAACCCGGAAGCGTAATAGACGTCGGTGGACAGCGAAGTGTGCCACGGAAAATCGTAGGAACCGCCAACGTGCAAGGTATGGCGCTGATCGTGGTCGAGGAAACAGTATGTGGCGCAAAACGTGTTGGGGTTTTCCAGGCCGCCAGCAATTCCGCCGGAATATTGCGCGAGTTGATTGGAATAGGTGAGATAGAGCTGGGCGCGGTTTTTCAGTCGAGGAGAATGCAGGGTTAGTTCCCAGCCGCGAATCCGTGCGCGATCGATAGCCACGGGAAAACAGATGGCGGAACTGGCGAGGCAGTTGTGATCGAAGAAATTAATTGCGCGAGTGTGGAAGTTGTCAGCATCGAGGGTCCAGCCATGCCACGGAATGGACAATCCGAACTGAGATTCTTCGTCGCGTTCGCCACGCAGCGGAATGAAATGCAGATTTTGCGAGTCGAGAAGAATCAGGATTGGGCCTGAAGCGGTCAGCAATGGAGGCGCTTGATAAAAATGGCCATAGAAGGCACGCACGACCCAGTTCAATTTAGGGATGCGAAGGGCGGCTCCAACGCGGGGACTGGTGGAATTTTCGACCAGGCTGCCGGAGAAATGCGTTTGGCGGAGGCCAGCGTTAACGGTCAGCAAAGAGGTCACGCGAAGTTCATCGTCAATATAGGCGGCGAGCAGCGAGCCGGAAATATTTGTGGATGCGAGCGGCACCGTGAGTTTCGGGTCATCGAGGTGTATCAGTCCGAAAATCTGCTCATCGCGTTGTGCAAATCCATAGAGACCAGCACGCGCATTGTTGCGGCTTGCCACCCAGGACAGCGTGGCTTGACCGCCAGCGTATCGCGAAGAGCGATCGTCCGTGGTGCTCGTTGGAAAGTTAGTTATTGGATTACCTTGGTAGTCCGCGCGATTGAAATGATAGAAAGGCGAAATAGTGGCGAGCAAACCTTTATTAAAGGTGTGCACCCAGGAAAAAGTTGTAAATGCATCGGACTCTTTGTTGCGGTCGTCCAATTTTTGTCCCAGCGTGTTTGGATCGTTGGGATCGAACGGAACTTCGTAGGCGTCGCGCCGCAATTGCATGACGAGGCGCAACTGATCGCTGGGCGAGAGATTGTAGATCAGCGAGCCGAATCCGCCGTACCCGTGGGCTTGATCATGGACTACCGCGGGAGTCACGGTTTGTAAACCCAGGTTGGTGCGATTGGCGTTGACGCTGGCGTAGTACGCAAAACGATTGGTGTGGCTGCCGAGGCTAAGCTGGTCGTCGGTCTGGTAAAAATTTCCGGCGCTCAGCAGAAGTTCAGCTTCATTGTTGCGTTCGAATCCGGTGCGCGGCGCGACATTGAAGACTCCATAGGTGCGGTCGCCGAAATCGGCGGAGTAACTGCCGCGCTGCGTCTCGATGGCGTCAATGTCCTTGGGATCGATTTGCGGGCCGAGATTGCTGGCGATATTGGTGTTGGGGATGGGCACGCCGTCGATGAGCCAACTGACCTGGTGCCCGCCACGAATGTGCAGCTGGTCATGCGTGAGGTAGGCTCCTGGGACGTAGTTGGTGATCATGGCGAGGCTGTTGCTTCGCGATGCGCCGGGCGTTGATTGGATTTGCAAGCGGTCAACCAGCGACGTGGGGGTTTTGGATTGCGTTGGGCCGGAGGAGTCGGACACGGTTACGGATTCGTTTTGCGAGGCGAGAGCCATTTCGAAATGAAGGATGGGAGCAGAGCCGGACAGTACGGTTACGGACTGTCGCTGGGTGGAAAAACCGGGTTGCGAGATGGTGACGAAGTATTCCCCGAGAGGGACGGCGTCGAAGTGAAATTCGCCGTTGGCATCGGTTTGTGCGGTTTGTGTGTACTGCGAAGTTCTAGCCTCGAGCAGCACAGTCATACCGGGGATGGGGCGGTGCTGCGGGTCGTGGGCGATGCCGCGGACGGTGCCGAAAACGGTGGCGAGAGCAGTCAGCGCGGAAAAGGCTGTTATTGCCAATAGAAAAATGAGGCGAGTTCTCACCAGAAATTCTCCAAAAATTTATGCGCGGCGGCTTTTGCAAGCGCCACGAGTCCGGCGCGTCTGCGACGGAGCGGTAGGAATCAGATAAAACGAGGTCCTACAGTAGGAGAAGAGAAGTTCGCGGAGGCGGGGAAAGAGGATCTGGCAGAAAAGTGAGCTGCGGCGGGTAGGCCGCGGTGGAAACAACTTTGGGAGGAGCCTGCCCGATGAGAAAAGTAAATTGTGGAACGATGAAAAGGCCAGTGTGCGGGAGGAGGGTGCGCTCGGAATCACGGCAGCAGGACATAGAGCAGGCCGAGAGCGTCGGTGCTTGATGATCGCAATCATGGGCCTGACCATTTGAGGGAGTGTGGTGGTGTAGCGCGATGGAGCATTGACGGCCGGTACAGCAGGACATTCCCGTGGCAGCGGAAACGGCGGCCACCAATGGGGAATAGACCGATGCCACGGCGAGCAGGCAACACACTGCGGGGAGGCGATTTTTGCGGATTGGCATTGGCGGTGGCCAGGTCTGATTATAGCGAAGAGCGGGCACAATGTATCGTGGCCCCTACGAACGGAATAAGAAAATTCGGTGGGGCGCAGGTGGCTGTTCCATCGATTTGAGGAGTGGAACGATTTTGCCAAGATCCCTCCACTGCGGGGCCGCGGAAGCGGCCCTACGGTCGGGATGACAGAGCTCGGGGCGGACACGATATATCGTGCCCCTACCAACAGAGTAAGAAAAGACAGGGGAGAGAGAGGGGAGGCAACGAGGGATTTGCTTGCCTTGACTTGATGCGGCGCGCATCGCAGACTTAATTCATGGCACATATCTATATGCAGTTTGACTTTGGTGCGGACGAGGAAAAGGCGCAGCAGGCCTGGCATAAATTGGAAGGTTGGAAGCAGGCATTCCGGTTGGGCGAGAAATTGATTTTCAAATTCGACCGCGAAGAAGCCGAGGGCGAGGTTGAAAGCGACGATAGCGAAAAAGCGAAGTCCAAGCGCAAAAAGGCAAAAGAAGAGTCGGAAACGGGCGGAACGGTTAAGCTGATTCTGCGGCTGGGCTTTTCCGGACACGAAAAGATTACCGAGCAGCGTTGGGTGGACCGCATACCGTCCGAAGAGCCGTTTTCGTCTTCTTCGCCGCAGGTAATTAAGCAGAGCCAGCCAGAATTTGCGGGCGTGGCGGAGCGGTTCGAAAACCTGGATCGCGCACAAGGGGCCGCCGGTGGCGGACGCGAACATCCGGGTTAGTAAGCGGCGCCACATTCGGTATAATTAATTTCCGTAGCGTTATATTCCGACACCAGCTAGAGGGCAGGCCATGGCGGTACAAGCGCGCGTTAAAACGGGCAGGCTGGACAGTTCGAAGACGAATAGCCTGGACCGAGAAGCGCTTATCCGGATCTACCGGACGATGTACCTTTCCCGCAAGCTTGACGACCGCGAAATACAACTCAAACGCCAAAATAAAATCTATTTTCAGATTTCCAGCGCAGGGCATGAAGCGGTAACGTCGGCGGTGGGACTTCTTCTGCGTCCTGGAATGGATTGGATTTATCCCTATTACCGCGATCGCGCGCTTTGCCTGATGCTGGGCGTAACTCCGCTGGAAACGTTGCTGCAAGCGGTGGGAGCGAAGGACGACCCCAGCTCCGGCGGACGGCAGATGCCGTCGCATTGGGGGCATGCGAATTTTAATATTGTGAGCCGGTCGTCGTGTACCGGAACGCAGTTTGTGCAGGCGGTGGGCGCGGCGGAGGCAACGCTTTACTACCAGCACCGGAATAAGGCGCTTGCGCAGGCAAAAAAGGCTCCGCTGGGTAAATGGGTGCGGCACGATAACGACGAAATCGTGTATGTGTCGTCAGGAGATGGCGCGACGAGCGAGGGCGAGTTTTGGGAATCGTTGAATGTGGCATGTATAAAAAAGCTGCCACTTTTCTATCTGATTGAAGACAACGGTTACGCCATCTCGGTGCCGGTGGAAGTACAGACGGCGGGGGGAAGCATTTCGAAGCTGGCACGCAGCTTTCCCGGGCTACATGTTGCGGAATGCGATGGAACCGATCCTTTGGAGAGCTACGCGGTTTGCAAGGAAGCGATTGAGTATTGCCGCGAGCGGCGGGGCCCGGCGATGGTGCACGCGCGGGTGACGCGGCCGTACTCGCACTCCCTTTCGGATGATGAAAAACTTTATAAGATGACCAGTGAACGGGAAGAGGAAGCGCGGCGCGATCCGTTGGCGAAATTTGCGCTGGTGCTGGTGCAAGAAGGAGTACTGGAGCAGAAAGAGATTGAAGCGCTGGAAGCGGAAGTGAATGAGGAAGTGCGCGATGCGTCGGACCGGGCGCTCGCGGCGGAAGCGCCGGCGGTTGATTCGGTGATGGAAAATGTTTATTCGCCGCAAGTGGATCCGACGTCGAACGCGTTCGAGACGCAACCGAGATTTCACGGCGCGCCAAAAACGATGGTGGAGATGGTTTCCGCGACGTTGTCGGATGAGATGTCGCGCGACGAACGAATTGTAGTTTTTGGCGAGGACGTGGCGGACGCCAGCCGCGAAGATTGTTTGAAAGAAGTAAAAGGGAAGGGCGGCGTATTCAAGGCAACCGCGGGTTTGCAGAGAAAATATGGAAACGACCGGGTTTTCAATACGCCGCTGGCGGAAGCGAGTATCGTGGGGCGCGCCATTGGAATGGCTACGCGAGGATTGAAGCCGGTTGCGGAAATTCAATTTTTTGACTATATCTGGCCGGCGATGATGCAGATTCGGGATGAGCTGTGCGTGATGCGCTGGCGTTCGAACGGCAATTTTAAATGCCCCGCGGTGATTCGCGTGCCTATTGGCGGTTACTTGACGGGTGGCGCGGTGTATCACAGCCAGAGCGGGGAATCGATATTTACGCACTGCCCGGGGTTGCGGGTGGTGATGCCCTCGACGGCGCTCGATGTGGTGGGGCTGCTGCGCACCGCGATTCGCGGCGATGATCCGGTAATGTTTCTGGAGCACAAACATTTGTACCGGCAACCGTACAATCGCTCGGAGTATCCGGGGCCGGACTATACCGTGCCGTTTGGCAAAGCTCGCGTGGTAAGAGAAGGCGAGACCGTGAGCATTATTACGTACGGGGCGGTGGTGCATCGCGCGGAAGTTGCTGCGGCGGCTCTGGAACGTGAAGGAGTATCGGTGGAAATTATCGATCTGCGGTCGCTGTCCCCTTATGATTGGGACGCGATTGCCGCCACGGTGCGAAAGACGCACAGGGTGATCGTAGCCTACGAAGATATGTTGAGCTGGGGATATGGGGCGGAAATCGCGGCGCGAATTGGCGAGGAATTATTTGGTGAGCTGGACGCGCCGGTAAAACGCGTGGCGGCGACGGATACATTCTGCGCGTATAACCCGGCGCTGGAGGATGTGATTTTGCCGCAGACCGCAGACATCGTCGCAGCGGTTCGAAACTTAATGGAGTACTAGCCTGGCGGGGCATGGAACACTTTTCGTGTCGAATTCGTAGTAACCTATAGCCGTTTCAAGCAGTCGCTTCGGTGGAGGATTGAAATGATCTGCCATAACTGCCAGAAGGAAATTGCCGCGGGATCTTCGTACTGCTACAGCTGCGGCGCGAAGCAGGCACAAGCTGGTTCGAGTGGGGAGTACCAGACGTCGATCTATGGAAAGAAGCTGATGCGTTCGAGTACCGATAAGAAAATCGCCGGAGTGTGTGGCGGGCTCGCGGAATATTTTGATATTGACTCGACTGTGATTCGATTGATATGGGTGCTGGCGCTTCTCTGTGCCCTTACTGGCGGATTGGTCTATTTGATTTTGTGGATTGTGCTGCCAGTGGCGCCGGCGCGGATGAGCGCTTCCGAGCCCAGCGGAGTGATTGCGTCGTCTTAAGTTGGTGCTGGTTTCGCCGGCAAGCTTTGGATTAGCGCTTGGGTACTTTTGGTGCGCGCGGTGCTTTAGGTCCGGCGCCGAACAGCATGTTATCAAGAGAGGCGGCGCCTGCTCCGGTGGTTGCCAGGGCAAAACAGGCGGCAGCCAAAGCTAGCGGCAATTCGTAGGAGCCGACTGCAAAATAATTTGTTTCCGCGTGCGTCTTCCAGAGAACTATCGCAAGTTCCAGGGTTAAGAGCAGCGCGGCTGCGCGAGTGAACAGGCCCAGGCTGAGCAGGATCCCGCCAAATACCTCCAGCACACCCGAGATGTAAAGCGAATAACCTGGCAAGCCATGTTGGATGTAGAACTGCTGGCCGCCGGCGGAGTGCGCGAGCTTGGGGTAGCCGTGATAAATAAAGATAATTGCGAGGACGCCGCGCAACAGCAAAAGTCCAAGAGGTTGCAGGGAATTCAAAAACTTCATCGCGATACTCCCGCTGGGAATTTGTAAATTTCAGGTGCGCACGGATTGTAGCAGAGAAATATTTCTCTGCCGGGTCGCGGGGCACTGCGCGTTAATCGGTTACAATCGAGAGACAGAAAAAAGAGGATTGTCGATGAGATTTGAGGACGGTGCATGAAGCGCAAGTTACTGGTGGCTGTACCGTTACTATGCGTCGTCGCTATTCTCGCGTGGTTTTTACGACCCAAGCACGAAATTATTGGCGAAGCTTATGTGAGCGAGCGGACAGTCACGCTGTGGAGCAGTGTCGCGCAAGTGCGGGAACAGATTGGCACGTTGCATTACGGCGACCGCGTGGATATTTTGGGGCGCCGTAACGAAAACACCAAGGTGCGCACGCCGTCGGGCATGGTTGGGTGGGTTGACGGGCGGCTGCTGATCGAACCCGGGCTGTGGCAACGAAGCAACAAGCTGCTGGAACAAGCGCGCGGAATGACCACGCAATCGCGCGGAAGAACAAAGGTGGCCACGAATCTGCGGGTATTGCCGGGGCGAAATGAGCCCAGGCTGTATCAATTTGCGCGCGGAGTACCGGTGGAGATACTGGCCAGGGCCGTCGCGGACAAGGGACATTCTTCGGAAGATGCGAATGGCCAGGGGCTGGAAAATAAAAAAGAGGATTGGTATCTGGTGCGAGGGATTGCGACGCGACCGCCGGGTGAGGTAATAGGAAAAGGCGCGGAAACGGCGGCGATGCCGACGGCCGGGGATCAAAACGCTCCGATTGCCGGATGGGTGGTGGCGCGATTCGTGGAACTCGTTCTTCCCGAGCCGGTGCGCGAGGGTATGGCTTCGGCAAACGTTCGGCCGATTGCGTGGTTCGAACTCAATCGAGTGAATAATGCGGGTGGGGACAAACCGCAATACCTGGTGATGGGCACGCGCAATGGCGAAGGGCAGCCGTGTGATTTCACGACGCAGCGCGTTTATACCTGGAACCCGCGAAAGGCGCGGTATGAAACGGCGTTCATCGAAAATAGTTTGTGCGGGGCTCTGCCAGTGAAGATAGGGAAAGGACCAAAGGGGGAGCCGGAATTCAGGTTTCACGTGATGAATGGCGCGAAAGAAGAGCGGGTGTATCGATTGACTCAGACGGTGGTGCGACGTGTTCGCGAAGACGGGGACAAACCGGGCGGAAAGATGCATGCCACGGGTCAGAAAAAGAAGTAAGGCGATGCGATAAATTTTATGACCTTGCATATCGGTGAAGCCGAAGTGCAGATGGTTCTCAGCATGCCGCTGGCGATTGAAGCCGTAGAGGAGATTTCGCGCCGGCAGGGCAACGGCGAAGTGCTGGTGCACGCGAGGCGTCGCTTCGAATTTGCGGGGAGCGGATTTTTTCACTATATGGCCGCGGCGGACATGCCCGCTGGCTTTGTGGCCACCAAGCAATACACGTACGTAAGGGGCAAGTTGCGGTTCGTGGTGATGTTATTTGAAATGGCCACAGGAGAACTCCTTTCGTTGATCGAAGCGGACTACATGGGCCAGATGCGAACTGGCGCAGCTTCTGGCGTGGCCACGAAATTTCTGGCGCGGCACGACGCTTCACGCGCGGCAATCATCGGCACAGGCGGGCAGGCTAAAACGCAGTTGGAAGCGATAGCCGCGGTGCGCAAGTTAAGATCGGTGCGAGTTTATGGACGCGATGTGGCGCGCAGAGATTCATTTTGCCGCGAAATGAGCGCAACGTTGGGCTTTCACGTTGAGTCCGCGGCGTCTGCTGCTGAAGCGGTGCGTGACGCTCAGATCGTTTGCACTGCTACTACCGCTTCGCGGCCGGTGATCAGTGGCGCGGATTTGGCGGCCGGGGCGCATATCAACGCGATTGGCGCAAATCACGCGCACAAACGCGAACTTGACGACGCAGCGATTGCAAAAGCTGGAGCTATTTTTGTGGACTCCCTGGAACAATCGAAACAAGAAGCCGGCGATCTGATTCTGGGATTTCACAACGATGCAACGCGATGGAATGGCGTGAAAGAACTTGCGGAATTGGTGGCAGGCAAGGAAGCTGGCCGCACAAACGACTCGCAAATCACACTTTTCAAATCAAACGGAATTGCTTCGTGGGATTTGGCGGTGGCGATGAAGGTGTATGCGCTCGCCCGGAAGCAAAATCTGGGAACAGCTATGCCGTTCTGGAACACCTAACCTTAAGTTTTTACCTTTACGGTAATTCCTCGCAAAGTATCTCAAGCGTGCAGCCCATCTGGCGTTACACTGGTGGCAAAACGGGGCTGCTTAACGAGTGAAGCGATTAAGATGAAGACTCTTCCTGATTATTTGCGCAAAGGCATGAAGCTGGTAATTATTGGATGTAATCCCACGGAGTCGTCGGTGCGCGTGGGGCATTACTATGCGGGCAGGGAAAATCCATTTTGGCCGATGCTACACGAATCTGGCGTAGTGCCGGAGCCATTCGGTTATCACGACGACAAGCGCGTGATTGAATTCGGAATCGGTCTCACCGATCTGGTAAAGAAGCCCACGAAAACACCGTTGGAATTGAACAGAGAAGATTTCGCGGAAGGCCGCATCGTTCTAAGCCAGAAGCTGGAAGAATTCGCACCGCGCATCGTGGCGTTCAACGGAAAGCATGTTTACGAACAATTTGCGCAGCGCAAATGCACGAATGGATTGCAGAAGACGCTGCTCTACGGTGCGCGCGTGTATGTGCTGCCGGAAACCTCAGCGCATAATACTCCACCGAAAAAAGACAGCTTAAGACATTTTCGCAATTTGGCGCAGTTGGTGAGGCGCTCTGAAGATGAGCACGATAGTTTGCCCCGGAATTGAAAAATGGAAAATCCCGAGCAGTCTGTGCCGGCCGAGCCGGTCCTCCTGGAAAAAAAATCCGGCGCCATCACAACGCTGGTGATGAACCGGCCAAATCGATTAAACGCGATCAATAACGAGCTGGCGACGGCGTTGAACGAAGCGCTGGCTCGCATCGCGATGGATCCGGGGGTACATGTAGTGGTGCTGACCGGCGCGGGGCGTGCTTTTTGCGCTGGCGGAGACCTGGGCGCAATCGCTGAAGGCAGAGAATGCGGCGACAGCGCTTCCCTGGAACCGTTGCTCCGAGCAGGCATGCGCGCGGTGCTGAGCATGCGGTCGATGCTGCAGCCGGTAATCGCCGCAGTGAATGGTGCGGCGGCTGGAGCGGGCATGAATCTGGCGCTTGCCGCGGATGTTCGAATTGCCACTGAGGAAGCAGTTTTTGGCCAAAATTTTGCGAAGGTCGGGTTATTTCCTGATTATGGCGGCACATTTTTTCTGCCGGAATTGGCCGGGCCGGCGGCGGCCGCGGAATTGTTCTATACCGGAGAAATGATCGACTCGGGGACCGCGCTGCGACTGGGCTTGGTCAATCGCGTGGTGCCTAGGGCGCAACTCGAACCGGAAGTGCGCGCGCTGACGACGAGAATCGCGGATGGGCCGCAAGTGGCTATCCGCGCGATGAAGACGGCACTTTTTGGCAGCCAATTAGAACGCTTAAAGGCCGCGCTGGAGAACGAAGTTGTAAACCAGATAAAATGTTTTGAGACTGCGGACTGTTTGGAGGGGATTCGCGCTTTTCTGGGAAAACGTTCTCCGAAATTTGAGGGTCGTTGAAGCCGAATAAGAATTCAATGGAGAAACCGATTCGATGGATGATTTAGAAATTACGCCGGCTGAAGTTAAGAAAAAACTTGATCGCGGCGAAAGTTTTCTTCTGGTGGATGTGCGAGAGCCCTGGGAACACGCGCAGTGCCGCATTGAGGGAGCAAAATTAATTCCCATGGGCACGATACCCGCGAACTTGCAGTCATTGGACAGCGGCGAAGAAGTGATCTGCTATTGCCATCACGGCATGCGCAGCCTGGACGTGGCAGTTTGGCTTCGCGGGCAAGGAGTGGAAAAAGCGAAATCGCTGCGCGGCGGAATTGAACAATGGTCCGCGGAAATCGATCCGAGCGTTCCGCGATATTGAGCCCGGAGAAAAGATTGGAAGTGCGCGCGATTGCGGTCATTGGAGCCGGAACTGTAGGACGGGAAATCGCCCTGGCGGCTTTGTGCGGCGGGTACCGCACCATTTTGGAAGATGTTTCGCCAGAAGTTCTTGAGAATGCTCGCCAGTGGATTGAACAATGTTTGCAACCTGGTTTGCAACCAAACTTCCCGGAGATGGAACAATTTTCTACCGCGTCTAACGTAAACGATGGTATCCGCGAAGCTGATTTAATTATTGATGCGGTTGCCGACGAACTGGAAATGAAGCTGGAGCTTTTCACTATTTTTGATAAATTCGCAAAGCCCGGAGCAATTTTCGCCAGCGCGACCTCGGCGGAATCCATTGGCGACTTTTCCGATGTCACTCTCTATCGAGAACGCTGCGTCGGGCTGCGCTTTCTGCGAGATTCCGGAACGCAACAGATGAAAATAGTCAGGACATCGCTTACGTCCGATGAGACGGTGCAAGCGTGCGAGGAAGTGGCGCGGCGAATGGGCTTGGAGATCGTTTCGTGAAGGAATCGACAGGCAGCGAGATTAAAACTGTAACGCAAAAAGTGATCATTCAGCAGGGCGACATCACGGACATGGACGTGGACGCGATTGTAAACGCCGCGAACAACGACTTGATTTTGGGAGGCGGCGTTGCGGGAGCGATCCGGCGCAAGGGCGGAGATGAAATTCAGCGTGAATGCGCGCAAATTGGAACGATTCCCGTTGGTTATGCGGCCATCACCGGCGGAGGAAAACTTAAAGCCAGGCATGTGATTCACGCGGCCAGCATGCAACTGGGCGGCGCAACGTCCGCGAATGCCTTGCGCCAGTCCGTCGCGCATGCTCTTCGTATTGCAGACGAACACGGCATAAAAACAATGGCGTTTCCGGCGGTGGGTACCGGCATCGCGGGGTTCCCGCTCAAAGAGTGCGCGGAAATTATGCTCGGTGAAACGGCAAAACATCTCGCAGGGGACACTAAGCTTGAAACGGTGTTCTTCGTTTTATTCGACGATAGCGCTTGCGATATATTTCAGCGCGTCTGGAAAAAGATAGCCGCGGAATCCGCCAAATCCAGGTAATAGCCGCTTACTTCAATTACAAATGACTGCTGGTATTTAGCAAGGGCTCGGTTCTTTTTTTCAGCACTGGCTTGTCTCCTGATGCCGGAGGCGCAGCGGCTGATGCTGGAGCGGCCGGCGTTCCCGTCGCGGGAGAAGCAGCCTGCACTCCGCCCTCGGTATATGCTTTGCGGATCAGACTGTCGGCGACGGTTTGCGCGCCGCCGGTGTCGTCGTTAGTTTGTTTCGCTTTGCTGTATTCATTGACCGCGCGTTCGCGCTGCCCCAGCAGATCGAAAATTTTTCCCAGATAAATGTGACTCCATACTTCCGTCCACTTTTCCGCCGGTTCTGGAACGGTCTGCAAAGCCTCGCGGAAAGCATTCGCGCCAGCCTGATAATTTTTCTGGTAGAAGAACGCTTCGCCCATCCGGAAATTGGCAAGCGCGCGATTGGGCTGAATCGAAAGTGCGCGCTGGTATTGACCGACTGCGTCATAGTAACGGCCCATTTCGGCCAATTCTTCGCCGCGCGCAATCGCCGCGCGCGCGCGTAACGGAGTGCTGCCCTTGAGTATCAGGTTGTTGGGATCAATCTTGATGCCATTGGGTTTCGGGCGGCCGAAAGTTTCCACGGTAAATTCGGACTCGGTCCCAACGACATCGATGGTTTTCAATTCTGGATTTCCCTCGGTATCAATCTGTAATTGAACCGGCATGTGGAAAGTGTCGAGAGGCTGTTTAATCTTGCCAACCACGCGAAATCCTTTTGGCGTGCGGTAAACAACATATTCCAGAGAAAATTCCGGCACGCCAGTGGAGTTGAGCCACTGCGCAAAAAATCCGCGTAAATTAGGTTCTGGTTGTCCGGCCTTCAGGGTTTGTTTGAGCTGCGCGATGGCCAGCTCTTCAAAATCTTCATTGCGCGCTTTTTTTCCGCCGTATTGCGTGTAAAAAGTATGAAGCAGTGATTTAAATGCCGCGTCGCCCATTTGCGCGCGCACCATGTGAAAAAGCATCGCGCCCTTGTTCATGACCACGGAGCGGTAGTCGCTGGTGTACGGAGTGAGTCGCGCAGCCTGGGCAATTGGCGCGGCGTCCTCATACATCAACGCGCCGACCGCGAATTCGTCAATGGCGCGCAATCCAGCTTCTTTGCCGAAGGTTTGCTCGGCGTACAATGCTTCGGAATACCGCGCCAGGCCGTCGGTGATCCACACATCGCCGGGGGTCGCGGGCAAAACTTCGTTGCCCCACCATTGCGAAGCGACCAGCCTGCTGATGGTGCGCTCGCTCTGCTTGGGGTCCCACATGCGATGGCTCAGTAGAAGTAAACCTGGGCCGGCGAAGTCGCGCAACGTGCCATCCGGGAGTTGCGCAACGGTCATTTGCGGATCGGGAAGAGACCCGGCCAAGTCCGAGAAAAATGTTATCGCGCGTCCAACGTCGTCGGCGAAGGCTTGGGCATTTCCCGACTGCTCGCGCGGCGCGTAGACAGAAATTTTTATTCCTTCAGCTTGTTTCGGACTCAGTTGAAGATTGCCGGCAACAAATGATCCGTTCGGCGCCGCGTGATCGCACACAAAAGTGTATTGAACCCGCCCGCCTTCAGCAGGAGCGCGCGGCGCAACAGGTGTGGGCGCAGAAGCCTTTCCCGTTCCGGCAACCGCGAAGGTGTCCGGCACGTTGAAGCGAAATGTTCCGGTGAAGCGATTCGAAGGGAAATTCGTGAGAGGGAACCAACGCGAAGGCAGAAGGAGATAGGCGCCGTCCTTGGCGATGGATGCAACCCGGACGGCTGGCACGGGACTGTTCTCTTCGTTGGCGAGCAGACCCGCATACGTGAAATTAATAGATACTGTGGCGCCAGTGGCTACCTGTGAAGGCAACTGCACGGTAACGAACAGCGGATTGGCGCCGTCGCGCTGGAAGGGAAGCGTTTTTCCCGCGGCTGATTTGACTTCGCGCAATTCGAGGTTGGGATGCAACTCGAAACGCAAATTGCTGGAAACTTCCTGCGCCTTGAAATCTACTTTGGCGGTAGCGTTGATGGATTGACCTGGCGCATCGATATACGCGGACACATCGTAATGTTCGGCGAGAAAAGCGGATGTTCGCGGCTCCTGGGCGAGCGAAGGGAAGGCGGCGCACGCAAGCAATAACAGAAGGAGTGTGGACGGCAAGGCGGATATTCTTCGGCGGAGGTTCATCGAAACCTTTCATGATCGCTGTTGGGTATACCTCTATAGGATAGCAAACCCGTCAGAAAGCGTTGCCAGCGTCATCGTGGAGCAGGGCGACGATAGCGTCGGCGGCTCTTTCCACGGCTCCTGGAGGGCCGAGGCGCTGGCGAACTTCGGCTAGTCCGCTGCGAAGTTCGGCGCGCGCTTTTTGATCGGTTAAAAGATGCAGTATTTCGTTGGCCAGGCGTTGCGCGGTGAGGTCGTCCTGGATTAATTCCGTTACGACGCGACGCCCGGCAATTAAGTTAACCATGCTGAAAAATTTAGTGCGCACCAGAGACTTGGCCAACATCGCGGTCAATGGCGTGACGCGATAAATGACCACCATCGCGGCGTCGAGCAACGCGGCCTCCACGGTGGCGGTGCCGCTGGAGACGATAGCGGCGTCAGCGGCCGCGAGCGCGTTGTAGGTTTGGCCCTCGACCACGCGGACGGCGATATTTGTTGGCCAACCGGCAGCGAGTGCGGGCACATCCTTGGCGTGCGCGGCGGCGATGATGAACTGCGCGTTTATTTTGTTGGCAATCAGGCGGCATGCTTCACGAATGACGGGCAAATGCTGGGCCAGTTCAGCTGTGCGGCTGCCGGGTAGGACCGCGACCAACGGCAAAGCGGGATCCAATTTATTTTCAGCGAAGAAAGTTGTGCGGTCTTTCGTTGCCGCTACTGCGCCGACTAAAGGATGGCCGATAAATTCGGTTGAAACGCCTGCGTGCGAAAAGAAAGATTCTTCGAACGGGAAGATGCACAGCGCTTTTGCGAATCTGCGGCGGACTAAATTGACGCGCCAGGGTCGCCACGCCCAGAACTGCGGGCAAATGTAATAAATATTTTGCACGCCGAGGGGGAGCAATTTTCTCGCCAGCCGCAAATGAAAACCGGGAAAGTCGGTGAGAATCGCGAAACGCGGTTTGCGCTGTTTCGCCGCGGAGACGAGAGTGCGCATCGCGCGGACCAGCGAAGGAAGATGGCGCAGAATTTCCGTGATGCCCACGACGGAAACTTCGGAATAATCGGTGACGACGTCCACGCCGGCGGCACGCATGTGAGCGCCACCCATGCCAAAAAGTTTTACGTCAGCGCGTTGGCGCAATACGACAGCCAAACGCGCGGCGTACATATCTCCGGAAGCTTCACCTGCGGAAATCAGAATAGGAATTGGTGGCATGCGGAGAAAACTTAGTCACTCGCGGGAATGGGCAGTTTCTGCGCGGAAATTTCCGCTACGCCATTGTTCTCAGCCAGAGTCCCGTTTGCAGGCAGGCCCAGCTCTTGCTCGCGATATTGCAATTGATACAGCCGGTAATAAATCCCGCGCTCGGCCAGAAGTTGTTGGTGCGCGCCCTGTTCGCGCAGACGCCCTTTATGAAATACCAGGATACAATCGGCGTGTTGAATGGTGCTGAGGCGGTGGGCAATCACCAGCGCGGTGCGGCCGGAAAGAAGGCGATCCAGCGCGCTGCGAATCAGCAACTCGGTTTTAGTATCGACGCTGGAGGTGGCTTCATCGAGAATGAGAAAACGCGGATTGTGCGCCAGGGCTCGCGCGAAATTTATCAACTGGCGCTGTCCGACGGAGAGCGTCGAGCCGCGTTCGTTGACGCTGGAATTCACGCCTTCTGGAAGCGTGCGCACAAAGTCGCCCAAACCCACTTCGTCGAGGGCGCGCTCGACTTGGGCGCGATCGATTTCAGCGGTGCCCAGGCGTACGTTGGATTCGACCGTGCCGCTGAAGAGAAATGGATCTTGCAGCACGATTCCGAACTGGCGGCGCAGGTCTTGAATGTCGATCAAACGGATGTCGACGCCATCGAGCAGGATTTGTCCGCGTTGAACATCGTAGAAGCGCAACAGCAAGGAAATAAGCGTGGTCTTGCCTGCGCCGGTGTGGCCGACGATGGCGAAGGTTTGTCCCGGAGCGACGCGGAAAGAAACATCGCGAAGTACCCACTCTTCGTCAGCGGGGTCCGGCACATCGCGATAACTGAACCAGACGTTGCGGAATTCGATTTCACCGCGCGGATTATTCAAGGGAACGGCGTTGGGGTTGCCCTCGATGGATACGGGCTCGTCGAGTAGTTTGAAGATGCGTTCCGATGCGGCCATGGCGGACTGGAGAATATTAAATTTTTCGCTCAAGTCTTGAATGGGGCGGAAAAAGCGCTGGGCAAACATTCTGAATGCATTGAGCACGCCGAGGGTAAGCGCTCCGGAAAGAATGCGATTCCCACCGGACCAGAAAATCAGCGCGATGGTGGCGAAGCTCAGAAATTCGACGGCAGGATAGAAAAGGGCGTAAGCGAGAATGGCGTCGCGCCAGGCAATCATGTTGTCGCGATTGCGGCTCTCAAATTCCTGAACGGCTTTGCGCTCGCGATTGAAGAGCTGCACCACGGTCATTCCGGAAATATATTCCTGAAGGAAGGAGTTGATGCGAGCGATGGCGGTGCGGATGCGGCGGTTGGCGTCGCGGACGAACTTGCGAAATATAAAGGTGACCACGAGGATTCCGGGAAGAACCGCGAGGGTATCAAGCGCAAGGCGGCGATCGATGGCGAAGAGCAGGCCGGCCATGACCACCAGAAGGAAAAGATCGTTGATCATGGTTACTACGCCGGCGGCGAAAAGATCGTTGAGGGCGTCAACATCCGTGGTTACGCGGGTGACAAGACGGCCGACCGGGTTGCGATCGAAATAGCTCATGGGCAGGCGTTGCAGATGCATGAATATTTCGCGGCGCATGTCATACATGGTCTGCTGGCCAACGCGCTGCATGATGCGAATCTGCGCGTACTGCGCGAGAAAATCGAATGCGAGCACGGCCAACAAAATAAGGCTGAGCCAACCGATACCGGTCCACGCGGTGCGTTCGGGAAGGGCATGGTTGATGGCCGGAACGAAGTACTTATCGATGGCTTTTAGAAAAATCAGAGGAGGAGCAAGCTCCAACGGGGTAACCACCGCCACCATCAGGATCGCCAAGATCACGCGCCCGCGATACGGCTTCATGTATTGCAGAAGCCGCCGCATCAAGCGCGAATCGTACGCTTTGCCGAGTGCTTCTTCTTCGTGCAGGTTGCTCATGCTCGTTCGAGCTCTTCTTCCAGTAATTGTTTCTGGTACAAATCCGCGTAATAGCCGCCGCGAGCAAGCAGCTCATCATGAGTTCCGCGCTCGGTGATAGTACCGTCAATCAAAACGACGATTTGGTCTGCTTCGCGAACGGTGGAGGTGCGGTGCGAAATCAACACCGTGGTGCGTTTGGCCATCACTCCGCGCAAGCTGTGAAGGATGCGCTCTTCGGTTTGCGTATCCACGCTGGAAAGCGAATCGTCGAGAATCAGAATGCGCGGATCACGCACGATGGCGCGCGCAATGGCGGTGCGCTGCTTTTGTCCACCCGACAGAGTGATGCCGCGCTCGCCGACCATGGTTTCGTAGGCCTTGGGAAAATCCTGGACTTCGGCATGCAGGCTGGCAATCTCCGCGGCCTCACGGATGGGCACCTCGTCGTGCGCGGGCAGGCCAAAAGAGATATTGCCGCCGATGGTTTCGCCAAATAAATAAGTATCTTGTGGAACAAATCCGATGGACTGGCGCAACGTGGAAAGCGGCCAGTCGCGAATGGGGCGCCCGTCAATCAGCACAGAGTCGTCCGGCGCTTCCCACAGCCTGGCGATCAGCGCCGCGAGCGTGGTTTTTCCGCTGCCGGTGGGCCCGACAATCGCCAGCGTCGAGTTCGCGGGAATTTTCAAATTAATATCATGAAGCACGGGACGAGAAGCGTTGCCATTGGACTTGGAAGCATCATTCGAACCCGTCCCCGAAAGATTTGTCGGGTACGTGAAATTGAGGTGACGGAATTCAATTTCGCCGCGCGGAGTAACGCCTTCAGGGACTTTCGCATGGCGATCATCGATGTTGGGTTTGGCGGTAAGAATGTAATTCAGCCGCCCCATGGAGGCCGCGCCACGCTGAAAAATATTGGTGACCCAACCGAGAGCGATCATAGGCCAGACCAACTGGGTGAGATACCCGTCAAAAGCGATCAGAGCGCCGAGCGAAATTTGGCCGCGAAGCAGTTGATGCCCTCCCTGCCACAGCACAATCAGAAACGTGGTGCCGATCAGCGCCTGGAGGGAAGGCATAAACATGCTCCAGGTACGAATGAGGCGAATGTTCCTGGAGACGTACTCGCGATTGGGCTCGTCAAATGCGCGGACTTCCGATTCTTCTTGAGCGTAGGCACGGACCACGCGGACGCCGGAGAGATTTTCCTGCACGCGAGCGGTGAGCGTGGCGAGCGCGGCTTGGATGCTTTGGTACAAATCATGAATGGTCTTGCCGAAAAACCAGACTGCGAAGGCGACGATGGGTGCAGGAAGCAAAACCCAGAGGGTCAGCGAAGGAGAGATGGTGAGCATCACCGCGATTGCCAGGATCATGGTGACGATGGTCGTCGCGCTATACATGATGCCTGGGCCGAGCACCATGCGCACGGCGTTGAGATCGTTGGTGGCGCGAGACATGAGTTCGCCAGTGCGATTGCGCACGTAGAATTCCGGCTCCAGCGTCAGCAAGCGCTTCAGAAGGTCGTTGCGAATATCAAACTCGATATCCCGCGAGACGCCGATCAGTTTCCAGCGCGCCGCGAAAGAGAGAAGGCCCTTTATGGCCACGCAAAGAATCACGATCAGGCAGTAAATTCCCAAAGTGCGGCGGCTGTGCGGAGCGTAGTAGGGAATTGAGCGCGTCAGCGTGGACAGATGCGGCAGCGCGGCAATTGGAGCGCCATCAGTGGCGGATACATGCTGAAACGGCGCCGGGCTTCCGGCTAAAGTGTCGGTCATGATGCCGATGGCTAGTGGAAGGACGTTGCCGATAATCCCCATCAGCACTACTACTACCAAGCCGAAAATGATGGCCCCGGTGTAGCGCCGCAAATACGGGATCAACCCCGACAAATCTTTTTTTGGAGGTGAGTCCAGACTCTTTGCCGAAGCATTTCCGGCGTTGACGGCCGCAACGGTACTCATCGTAGTTGCGACCTCACATTTTGCAACGCGACGGCTTCTCCCAGAAAATGTTCATAGTTGCGGTCCAGCGACTGATAACGCTTCGCTTTCGGGTTCCATCTGACGCCGATAGGCGCAGGATGCGTTTCCACGGCAGTTTGTACCGGCGTGAAATAAAGTTGCAGTCCCAGCATGGGACTCTGTTCGAATTGCAGCTTCCAGCCGGTTACCGGCGAGACCGGCGTCATACCCAGATAGCCCTTGGCATTTTTCAGGTATTCATCGCAATGCAAAACTTCAGTCCATTTGCCATCGCGGTTTTCCGCAATGATCGCGCGAGTCACCACGAGTCCGGCAACTTTGGAATCCGGAGTCTTGGGTACTACGTTAGCAGCCAGGAATTGCTGTTTCCCGGTTTTCGCGAGATCTCCGAATACCAGCACCTGCGCGCTGCTTCCAAGCAGGGCCTTCGCGGCGTCATCGATTTCCGGGGGAATCGCAGGCGCGACCGTCTTATTTTCTGCCTGCGGAGAGGGCGCCGGAGCCTGCGTCCCGCAACCAGCAATAAATAAGGTTGTGCCAAGCGCCGCGAGTAACAACACACGCATTGTCCCCAGTGGGAAGGACGGGGTAAACGCGGAGGCGTTAGCAGCTTTAGTTTGAATTATCTTTTCCATAAGAATCGGTTTGCTGCCAGGCGCGGCTTGCTTTCGCACAAAGCACGCTCGCCAATTCTATCCGTTGACCGTGCTCCGGGGAAGAAGAACTCGCGAGCGTGGTGGCAAATATCAAAATCTTCAACGCTGCGCCAGAATAGCGTCGAGCCGCGCCTCGAAATTTTCTTCTCCCTCGCTCCAAAGCTCGCTGCGCTCGACGGGCAGAGCGCTTTCCACGGCTTCCACCCACTTGAACACCTGTTGGATGTTCTCTCGCGTCCTGGCGTGATATTCCTTGAGGTTGGCCGGCTGCGACATCCAATTCCGGAAAGTTTTCTCCAAGGGATGATCGCTGGAATCGAACGGGTTGGACGCCGCTCCCGGGGCAAGCAGCCCCGCATGGCCGGTGAAAAAATGTTCGAAGCCGAGATCCGCGGAAAAATGCCCCGCGCTGGCCGCCAAACCATGGTCATAATCCGCGCCATGGCAAGTTAACACCAGCGGCTGAGGGGTGTGCTGCCATTTCATGGTTTCCAGGTCGAAATTCCACAGGTCCCATTTGGCTTGCACGATGTAGGCGCTATCGGAATGCAAGTTCTGCATCGCAACTGCCGCGACTTCCGGGGCTGTGTAGGTAAGCGGACGAAGATCCCATTCACCCAGTGAGGTTTCGGTAGCGTCCACGGGCTGTACGACCAACTCATCGAACGCCTGACGTGAAGCGGAGAGCGGAGTGGTAGTCAAGAAACGCGCAAACTCCGCAATCATGGTTTCGAGCGAAAAGTCGCGGGTCCACACCCGTAGATAAGAATGATTGGCCATTGGTTTAGAAACTTGATTATACCGGGCGGGCAGGGAAGAGGCGAATCTAGCCGTCTTTTGAAGGCTGCGTCAGGCTTCGCTGGCTGGTTTTTCCGGCTCGACGAAGCTGGTCGCAATCTGTTGCAAGCGTTCCCGCAACGAATCGCCGATACCTGCAAAAACTTGCGAGCACGTCTGCTTCAAGCGCTCTTCGGCCGTTTTTGCGAGATTCTCGATCGCGCCGCGTGATTGGTGGTCCAAGTTTGCCGCGGCGGCAAGCATCCAGGAGTTGGATATATTCTCCAGCCGGCCACGATATTGGTCGGCGGCACTCTCACTCATTTTTCCGTAAGCGGCGCGCAATTCTTCCTGGTGGGCGTCGGTCATGGCCTTCCAGGATTCGAGTAATGGGCCGAAACCGGCTTGCACTTTTTCTTGCGCTTCCGCGACTCCCGCTTCCACCGCGCCGGTCATTCCGCTGCGGAAGCGATTCAAGAAAACTTCCTGCTCGGCAGTTACCTGGCGCGTCAGTTCCTCGCGTGAAGCCGAAATTTGCTGGCGCGTTTCTGCTGTCATCTTTTGCAGCTCCGCGGTAAAGCCATCCGACTCCGCCCGGGCGTTGCGTTGAATCTCGTCGGTAAACGCAGCCGAGGTGGTGTCCGAGACTTCGGCGAAAAGCGCGCGCGCGCGGTCGAACGACTCGCGCACAGCGTCGCCCAGAAGTGTCTGAGAGTGTTCCAGGAAACCTTGGCTCGTTTGACTCAGTTCGCTAGCGAATAAACTCGAGACCTCACCGGCTTTTTCTCGCAGGTGCGCAGCGGTCTGCTCCTGCACTTTCTCCGAAGCCTGCTGAAGATGCGTTTGCGTTTTCTTTTCGTACCACTCCGCTGACTTGTAAAGGTCTTCGATGGTCTGGTGTTTCAGGTCGGTGGCTTTGGATTCCAGCGCCTCGAGATTTCTTGAGACGATTTTTTCTGAAGATTCCTGCAGCACCTGTTCCACGCCTCCCAGGTTTTCGCGGAAACGTGCTATCGATTCGGCAAAAGCATCGTCCGCGGAAGCGCGTATGCGATCTTGTTGCAATGTCATGGCCGCATCGAGCAGGGACCTGCCTCCCGCCAAACGATGGACCGCTTCTTCAGCGCGTGTAACGTGCGGCTCTAGAATTGTTTCGATTTGCGCTTGGAACTGCGAGATTGCCTGAGTATTCCCCGCTTCGAATGTCGCGCGAATGCGGGCATTGATTTCTTCGAACAGGGAATCGGACCGGCGATGCAATTCGTTGCGATGCACGCTCAGCACGTCATCGAGCTGCGACTGGAATCCCGTGACTGCATCGTGTTGCACGGTCGCCATCCGCGCGGCGTAGTGCTCGAGACTCGTGCTGGCGGCAACCGCCTGCGCAAGAATGTTTTCCAGTTTTTTTGTCTGCTGCTCCGTGGATTGCTGAACGAGCGAAGTCTGCTGTTGACCCTCGCCGCGCAACTGTTCGGTTAATTCGTGGGCCTTTGCCAATAGCGCCTGCAAGGCTTGTTCCTGCGCGGCTCGGAATTTATCGTCCACCGCGCTTTGCCATCGGGTTTCCGCCGATTCCAATTCACCGGTAAGTTGGCTGCGCCACGCTGCTTGCGCGGCTTCGAGTGCGTCGCCCGCGTCGCGTTGAATTTGACGAGCCGTGGCATCGAGAGATTCGCGTTGCGCCGCGGCCGCTTGCTCGCGCTGCTGTGCGGTCGCCTCCAAAGTTTGCGCGGCTTCGGCAGCGCGATCGGAGATGCGCGATTCCGCTTCGTCGCTCCGCGTTTTGAGACGCGCAGCCACCTCTTCGGATTCCCGGACCGTCGCGCGCAAATTCTCCAGGGCCTGACCAATTTGTTTTTCATGCGCGTCGCGCTCGCGCAGCGCTTCTTGGGCAACTTGCGCCGCCACCTGTTTCGCAGCCTGTTCTATTTGCGGACCGAGCCATTTCGGCAATTCGCTTTTCAGGGCTTCAATACCAGCGGTGTGTGCGTTTTTTGCGTGGTCCTCGGTTTCTTTATGGATGCGTTCTAACGCCTCGGCCGCTTCGCGAGAGATCATTTCCTGCGCGGCAACAAACCGTTGTTCCCATTGCTCAAACGCCACGCGCCGTTCTGCGGAAACCGCGTGCGCGGCGGCTTCCTTAGTTGCGGCTTGAATTTGTTGCTTGGCGTCCGCAACCAGTCGAGTGACATGTCTTGATAGCTGAAGCGAGGCATCCGTTGTGCTCGCAGGCGACGGAAAGACTCGCAGATTGTCGGCGCCCGGTCCGGGCCCAGTAGCTTCCGCCGGTTTGGGTTCGTCCGGCGGAACATGAATCTCCGTGGTCGCCGGTGGAGTGGGTGGATGCTCGGGTACCGGTACCTGGTGTCCGATTCCGGCAGACGCCCCTGCCGCTGCCGCTTCAGCCAGCGGAAACCAGTCGTCCGGCGCAAAGCCGATTCCCCAGACATTGCCGGGCGCTTCCAGTTCCAGTGCTACCTGAAAAAGCTGCCGAACCGTCCTGGGCCGTTGAATCCACGCTACACGTCCGCGAAAATGCTTCGGAGCTTGTCCCCCTTCGGGATTGGGAATCTCCAGATTCACCCACATATTTTTCAGTACGTAATGCTTGGACTGATAGCGGCACCCGTGGCAATTAATGATCAGCGTGGAGGTGCGCTCGGTGAATGAACGGCCGAGCGCGTCCACACCGGTAACCACCAGTGGAATTGCTTGCACAACGCGCGTGCTTCGGCGCTTCCGTAACTCCGCGTTCGTGGCGCCTTCAGGAACCATCACACTGCCTTCATCGGCAATATTGCGGCCAAATTCATCCATATATCGTTGCGCGGTGCTTTCCTAAACTGTTTTGTTTGCTTCACTTAGGAGCCTCCGATTTCAGTGGCCCCCGCCTTGTCTTTGCGGCTTGTCCCGGTGAGGAACATCCATGCTTCTTTAATGACCCAAATTGGGCCAACCAGCAGGTAGATTGCCCCCTGGAAAAACGCTGGGTGGTTGCCTTCAATGCGATGCCCGATCAGCAGCAGTGCCCAGCCCGCAACGAAAAAACTCGCTCCCCATACCCACTTCATGAGAATCAATAAAATGATTCCGCCGAAAATCAGCGGAATGCCCGCGGCGTGCAGAAATTTATTCCACCCGGAAGTATGTTCGTGGTCGTATTGCGCCATGTACTCCGCTAAACGCGACATAACGAACCTCCTGCCAGCTTTACGCTCTCAATTATTGATAGCGACTGGCAAAACTTCAAAAAAAACGCTCGCGAGCAGACTGTATACCGAAAAAGTTTCGCTGGCTAGAGGGGTCCGGGCGTACTGAGGGTAATGAGGAGGAAGTTTTCGTTCTGGCAAACTCATACGCGATGCTGCTTTTATCAGCTACAGTTCCCGGCGCCCCTCCATGGCTTTCATCATGGTGACTTCATCGGCGTATTCCAGGTCCGCTCCCACGGGAATTCCCACGCCGATTCTTGAAACTCGCACGCCGAGCGGCTTTAAGAGCTTTGACAGGTAAACGGCGGTCGCCTCGCCTTCCGCGGTAGGGTTGGTGGCCACGATTAATTCTTCCACGGTGCCGCCCTTCAATCGTTCGATCAGCGTTTTGATGTGCAACTGGTCGGGGCCGCGGCCGGAGAGTGGCGAGAGCGAACCTCCCAGCACGTGGTACATGCCGCTGAACGCTCGCGTTTTCTCAACCGCCAGAATGTTGTGAGCTTCTTCCACGACGCAGATGACTTTTTTGTCGCGGTTCGAGCCCGTGCAGTACAGGCAGGGATCCGCGTCGGTAATATTGTGGCAGACCGAACAAGCGCGAATTTTTTCTTTGGCGTCGCGAATGGCGTCGGCGAGGGCCAGCGCGTCTTCCGGAGCGGCGCGCAACAGATAAAACGCCAGGCGTTGCGCGGTTTTGTTTCCGATGCCCGGCAAGTGCTTCAGTTCGTCGATAAGTCTTTCAACAGGAGCAGCAAAATCGGCCATGAATGATGTGTAGCACAGCGGCGCGTTTTCACGCAAACCGCGGATTATATTTTGGGAATTGTTGAAAGGATTTGTTGCTCTGAATCGTCGCTTAGAATAATCCGGGAATTTTCAGCCCGGCCATGCCCGGCATCCCGCCGGCTAAATTCTTCATCTGGCTGGCAAGTTCTTCGTCCACGCGCCGGCCTGCTTCGTTTACCGCCGCGCGCACCAGGTCCTGTAACATTTCCTGATCTTTACTCGCGAAAATTTCCGGCTCGATCTTCAGGTCCAGGATCTGCTTCTGGCCGTTCATCTTCACCGAAACCATGCCGCCGCCCGCGGAAGTCTCCACGTTCACCGAATTCACTTGCCGCTGCAAGTCTTCCTGCACTTGCCGAAGCTTCGAGAGCATCTGTTGGAGAGCGTTCACTTCCATATTCATCTTTCGCTGAACCCTCGCTTCTAACTCTACTCTTCTTTTTCGCGCCGCACTTCGGAAATTTTTCCGCCGAACCTCTGAATCATACTGCGGACGATGGGATCTCGTTCAAACTGTCCGCGCACTTCCTGCGCGCCGCCAACTGCCGGCTTCGCGCCCGTTGATATTTCCAGTTTAGCACAGACGCGCACAGGCCGTCCGAGCACCTTGCTCGCAACGATACGGATTTTTTCCAGCGTCTCACGCCCATCCATCAATCCCATGAAAGAACTTTTCTCTGGCGCAAAATAAATTCGCAATTCGCCGCCTTCGAGTTCCCAACGAGAACTTTGCTCCACCAATTCTCCCAGGAATTTCTGCTGCGCCTGGATGGCCGTCTTGATTTGAGCAACATCTTCGGCGCTGATGCCCGTCGCTTCGTTTGCTGCGGACGTTTCTGCCCGCGCAGGCGCTGTTGCGGTTGCTGCGGCTGTTGCCGTTGCAGTCGTTGTCGCGGCCGCGGGTCTCTCGAAGCGTGTTTCCGGCACCGGTGGAATATTCACGCCACCATTTTTTACTTCGCCAGCGAAAGATCCGGCACTGGTCGTTCGCGGTGAAAAAGGAACGGGAGCGCCGGCTACCGCGCCTTTTGCTCCGCCGCGATTCGATTCCGCGCCTGGAGTGCCTCCACGCACTTCCGCGAGCAACTCTTCCAGCGGCGCGAGCCGTCTCGCGTTAATGAGACGCAGCAAACCCATTTCAAGATGTACGCGAGCATCGAGCTTCTTTCGCAAGTCGTCATCGGTCTGCAGCAAAATTTGAAAGAACCTCGTTAAATCTTCCTCGGTGAAAAGCGCCGCCGCTTTCGCCAATGCCGGCCGCTGGTCCGGCGTCGCCGCGATTAATTCCGAATCCGCGCCACTCACGCGGGCAATCAGCAAATTGCGAATGTGCCGGATGGCTTCGCGGCAGAAGTGCTGCAGGTTGCGCCCTTCTTTCTGAAAAGTGTGGACCAGCGCGAGCGCGCGGTCCGCGGAGCCTTCCGCAATCGCTTCAACCAATTCGTTCAGCGAATCTTCCGGCACCACGCCGAGCAGTTCGCGCACATCCTTATCGGTTATCGTTTCCCCGCAGTACGCGCGCGCCTGTTCCAGCAACGACAGGGCGTCGCGCAGGCTGCCCTCCGCGATTCGCGCCATCACCGCGTAAGCTCCCGGCTCGATGCTCAGATTTTCGCGCTTGGCAATTTCTTCGAGGCGCGCGGTAATTTCCGCGAAGGTCAGCGCGCGAAAATGGAAATGTTGCGAACGCGAACGAATGGTGTCCGGAAGTTTTTCCGGCTCGGTGGTGGCCATCACAAAAACGACTTGTTCTGGCGGCTCTTCAAGCGTTTTCAGAAGCGCGTTGGAAGCTTCGCCGGTGAGCATGTGCGCTTCGTCGAGAATCACTATTTTTCTGCGCGACGCCGCGGGCGCATAACGCACCATCTCGCGCAATTCGCGGATTTGGTCGATGCCGCGGTTCGAGGCCGCATCAATCTCAATGACGTCGAGCGAAGTTCCCGCCGCAATTTCCTTGCAGGAATCGCATTCCCCGCAGGGTTCCGCGGTGGGACCATGCAGGCAATTGAGTGCTTTGGCCAAAATTCTTGCCGCGGTCGTTTTTCCCACGCCGCGCGCTCCCGAAAATATATACGCGTGAGCGACACGATTATTTTTAATGGCGTTGCTGAGGGTTGCGGTCACGTGGGCCTGTCCCACGAGGTCATTGAAGGTTTGCGGTCGCCACTTCCGGGCAATCACTTGATAACTCATTCGAAAGGTGCGCTCCGTCTGCCCAATTGACTGCAAAATGTGGGCTGGCTGTGAGAGGAACTTCGGGTGATCCGCGGCACACAAGGCTATCCCGGTACCGTTGCTCCCTTCCGGGCCTGGCGGGGTTCGCGGGACCTCGTTGCACAGAGCCCGAAGTTCCACGCTCAGGCAGTCGCGCAAATTTTTCGACTGCGGAGAAAAGTCTAGCACAGCTCTTCGAGGCCGGCCACACAGCGCGAATTGCTTCAGAAAAAAATATGCCGCTCGCTTGTTCCGACCTTGAAGCTGTTTGCCCCTTCGAAGGAGAGCGAATCGATCTCATTCGAAGAGACCGTTGCGGCGTCTCCCGTCCCTCGTTACGGTTTTGGAATCGGTCGTAGGTGCGTCGGCGAAGGCACGTCGGGAGGAAGTACGTCCGAGGGATTCACCCAGTTCACTTTGAACGGTCCGATGCCGTGAAGCTGCACAGTGCTATTGGTCTTGCTTAGGGCGAAGTGGCGCATGTCTTTGGGGACGCTCATAAAGTCTCCGGGCTCCATGGTCTTCAGCGTAGTCATGTCGAACTTTTCACCCGCGCCAACCATGAAAGTTCCTTTCAGCACCGTCAAGTTTTCATCCGTTGGATGCCAATGCGCCGGAATTCTGCTTCCGGCATTGCAGCGAATTCTGACGACAAAGGGCGAGCCCTCGGTGTCGGGCTCGCCGGAGACTTTTGCCAGCGAGCACCCTTTCATGATGGGCGTCCACGTAAGGTCGCTGGGACGCACGATGTCATGGCCCTGCATTCCACTGTTGTCGTCCTTGGCCTGGCTGTAGATCCCCGAGGTGATTATTGTCATCGCAAAAGCGACAACAGTGATGCTTCCCATTTTTTTTAAGGTCATAAGCCGACCTCCTGCGGAATTTAATACGCGGAAAAGATACTCCCGAATTTCGGCTTCCACAAGATGTCGGCGCGTCACTGCCACGAAACTTTTCACAAATTTCTTGCGCGCTCTCTCCCCACTTCCATTATGCTAATCGCGGATGGTGTTCCTCCTCCATCCACCTTGCGTCTGCCTGCAGCGGTCGCCAAGGTCCGCTGCGCCAGCGGAACGGCTCGGAGCATCGCTCCGCGGCCTCCCCACGTTACCGGGACTACGCCCTCACGCACGTGCGGGCTGGAGGATCCTCATGAAATCATTTGCTTCTTTTGTTTTGGCGGCCGCGCTTCTTTGCGGCGTGCCAACAGTGTCCAATGCCGAGCCTCGCCAGGTTATGCAAGGCACTCGGGTTCATCTCGCTTTGCTGAGTTCCATCAGCACCGCCTCGACCAAGGACGGCGACCCATTTGTGGCCATCGTCACCGAGCCCGTTTTTCTCGGCAATCAACTGTTGCTCCCCGCGGGCACCCGCGTGAACGGCTACGTCGGCACCGTTGAAAAAGCGCGCCGCTTTTCCGTTTTTCGCGGCCAGGCGTATTTGAGTCTTACTTTTCGCTCGCTGGAAATCGATAGCCGGCTCATTCCCGTGCAGATGAGCATCATTCAGTTCGAACGCCCCAGCACGGACGGGGACGGGAAGGTGCGCAAGGATTTGCGCGTGGACGAAGGCGCGGTGGTCGAGCAGAAACATGACTACAAAGGCGACATCATTGGTGGAACTCTGGGCATGGGCGGAGGCACGCTCATCGGCGCCGTTTTCAGCAATGCTGTTCGTGGTTTTGGTCTGGGCTTGGCGGGAAGCGCCGCCTATATCGTGGCGCGTAAGGGCAAAGAAGTGGAGTTGCCGGCGCAAACGGGCATGCTCGTTCGCATGGAAAGCACCGTCACGGTGCCGGTAAACGCGGCTATGATCAGCGGTTCATCGTCCGGCGGCCGCTAACCTGTTCGAAAAAAAATGCGCCGCCTGCGGATCAGTTAAAATCCGCTGACGGCGCACTTCGCATTCACCCGCTTACATCTTAGGAAAATTTGGATCGGCTTTCACTTCCAGGATCTGCTTGGTATGCCGGTCGCTGTGCGCTGCGATAAACAGCACCCACTCGTAGGGATCCAGCTTCATTCCTAAAGGGCTATCCGCTGCGTGCGCGCGCAGGTCCGGAGTTTTCTTCAGAAAGTCCTCGGTGGTCTCGCGCGCTTCCATGAAATGCTTCAAACTTCCCGCAGGTGAGCCATAGCGGTTGGTGGGCACCAGCGGTTCGGGCGCTTGCGCTTTGTGCGAACGATCCGGAATCATGGCCAGCACCGCTTCATCGGTCTTTTTCAAGTCGCGGGTAGGATCCGCCGGGGCCTTCATGACTTTTTCAATCACCATCCCGCGAAGAAAATCCTCAGCCGCGGCAATGTGTTCCACCACCTGCGCCACCGACCAACGGTCCGGGGCCGGCTTGAAGTTCCATTGCGCGTCGGAAAGCCCCGCGGTCGCTTCCGCTACTTTCTTCTTTGTCGATTCCAGGTATTGCATCGCTTTGTCTTTATCCGCTTGCGTCAGTTCCTGCGCTTGCGCCATTGTCGCGCCACCCCACGCCAGCGCTGCCGCCATCAAAATTCCCCACATTGCTGTTTTCATAGTTCCTCGTTTACTCAAGTATTTTCTGAACCGCATTTTTGTTCCAACCAGAGAGCCCGCTATACACTGCGGAACCGTTCCGACGATGCTACACCACTCTCGCAAAACGGCCTTACAAAATAATCTAGCCGCTACTGGTCTCGGCAAAATCGCAAAATAAATATCGTCGATGGATTGCGTTAAGGATGGGCAACGCCGGGTGGATAAGGTCCCTTGCTGGTATCCCAATACATGGCGTGACCCATGGCACGAAGTCCCGTCAATTGATCCGCCGGGACCGCGATAATCGGCTGACCCGGTTTTGTTCCGATCGCACGCATATATTTCTCGAAGCCTGGGCGGGAAAATATCGCGGTCATATGAATATCCTTGCCGCCCGTGTTCGTTCCTGAAATCCAGGTATCGCGCGGTATAAAAACGATGGAACGCGGCCCAGCCACCGCGCGTTTATTTCCGACCATAACGCTCAGGCCTCCTTCTTCAGGCATAAGCAGTTCTTCCGCGTTGTCGTGTTTATGGAAGGGAATCGTTTGTCCGGGAGCCAAAATCGAGGTGAACACAAAAAAGTCCTGCGCGTTTCCGTATTCGCTGTCCACCTTGATGCTAAAAGGCAAGCCGCTCAATGGACCGGAGTTATGAACCAGATGATCGCCGTCGCCATCCTGCAGAATCATGGCGCGAGGTGATGTGGAGTCTTTTTGCGCCTCCATCATCGTCTGAGAAACATTGCTCCGATGTGCATGGAGAAAGCCGCTAGCGGTGATCGCTATTAGTGCCAGTGGTAAAATTCGGTTCATAACTGTTCCTCGCATCTGGTGAGTTGCCACGCAGTGTAGATGTTCCCGGGATGCTTGTGCAACTAAGTGCAAAGGTTTTCTGGAGTTGTGAGCTGCTGCCCCTATCCTGATTTTCATGTTAGGGTCTCCTATACACCATAGAAGAATATTTTGGAGGATTAAATGAAGCGGAAGCTCTTTCTAGCAGCCATTTTTTTGATTCTCTGCGTCACTCGTGCTCAATCCCAAAGTTTTTCTACATGGGCGGATGACTACTTTACCCAGGTAGTCCCGAAGGGAAACTTTCGCGGGGTGGTTTTGGTAAGGAAAGAAAGCAAGGTGTTTTTCGAAAAGGGTTTTGGTTTGGCCGTAGACGAATGGAACATCCCAAATAACCCTGATTCCATTTTCGAAATTGCTTCACTTACAAAGCAATTCACCGCGGCCGCGATATTGCAATTATTCGACAGCGGCAAGATCAAGCTGACTGATCCGGTGAAGAAGTATTACCAAGATGCTCCGGAATCCTGGAGCGCGATAACTATTCATCATCTGCTGACCCACACCTCGGGAATACCGAATAATGATTTGAGCAACTATACAAAAGGGATCTGCGTTTCTTACTCCACGGATGAGCTAATCAAAACCTTCAAAGACCGGCCGCTTGCGTTTACGCCCGGCACAAAATGGGCTTACACCAATACCGAGTACTATCTCCTTGCCTACATCATCGAAAAAGTTTCGGGCGAGGGATACGCGGATTATCTTCGCCACCACATTTTCATTCCGCTGGGTATGAAGAACTCCGGATTTGCTTCAACCGTAGCCGTTGTTCCTCAAATGGTCGACGGATACACCCACGATAACAATGTGCTGCGGCATCGGGACTACTTCGACAGAAGTCTTGAGCTCGGCGCGGGTGGAATACATACCAATCTGCAAGACCTCGTAAAGTGGAATAAAGCTCTTGATGTGCCCGGCTTCCTAAGCGGCGACTCGCTAAAGTTAATGTTTACGCCCCACCCCCCTGGTGATTATGGGTACGGATGGTTTGTCCAAGAGAAACCTCGCTTGAAAGCGTTCCACGAAGGGAACGATCCTGGATTTGCAGCTTTCGAAATTCGCTATCCGAAGGAACACGTTCTGATTGTGGTCCTGGCAAATGAAGATGACGCTCCCGTTAGGGAAGTCGCGGAAAGTCTGGCGAAGCAACTCTTGGGAGAGTAGCCAGCGCATCAGATTTTTCGATGACCTTCAAAAGCTTTTTCGATTTGACCCTTGCTGTTCCGTCGCGCTACTCTACCGCTTCGTAAATAGCTGTTGGTTCGCCCGTATTAGATTGCTAGTGCCCCCCATCCCCAACTTTGAGGAGATTCATGTCCACTGACCTGCGTAATTTCCTTTCGCTCTCTTATGACGAACTGGAAGATTTAAATCTCGCTGCCAAAGAGCAGCGCAAAAATCGCGTGGCGCCGCACAAGATTCAGGAAGACCGCCTCAAATATCTGACCGATGAAAAACGCATCAAGGCCGTCACCGTGCTGTTCAGCGACCTCGAAGGCCGCTTGCACATGCTCGATTACGACAAGAAATTCCTTACCAAGAGCTGGGACAACCTCACCTTCGACGGCTCTTCGATCCGCGGCTTCACCGCGCAGCGCGAAAGCGATCTTCGCTTGGGTATGGACTGGGGCTCGTTCTACTGGTCGCCCTCGGACATCTTCGGCTCCGGCAAAGTCCTGGTGTTCGGCCACGTTATCGACAAGGACGGCTCGCCCTACTCCGCCGACATCCGCGGGGTCCTGAAAGGCTACGCCGACACTCTTCACGAAAAGAAAGGCTACACCCTCAATGCCGCCAATGAAATCGAGGGTTTTCTCTTTGACGGTGCGGACGCCGAGCGCCGCTACAACGAAACCGGCAAATTCGAGTACGTCAACACCGGCGGCTACTACCACTCGCTCCCGGGCGATCCTCTGCGCACCTTCATTGACACCACTGCGGAAGTGCAACGCGCCATGGGCTTCCAGAACGAGAAGGATCACCCAGAAGTCGCGCCTTCCCAGTTCGAGATCAACTATGGTTATGGCGAAGTGGTGCAAGCTGCCGACCAGATCCAGCTCTACAAGCTGATCTGCCGGCAAGTGGCGAACAAGATGGGTTTCACCGCGAGTTTCCTTCCCAAGCCTGTCGTGGGCGTCAACGGCAACGGCATGCACACCAACCTCTCCGTCAGCAAGAACGACAAGAATCTTTTCTGGGACCCCAAGGGCGAAGAAAAGCTCAGTAAGATGGGCTGGGAGTTCGTTGATCGCGTCCTCAGCCATGGCAACGATATCTGCTTGCTCTTGAATTCCAGCGTGAATGCCTATCGCCGCCTCGACCCCCACTACGAAGCGCCCAACCAGCTCAATGCTTCCGCCGTCAATCGCGGCGCCATGGTTCGCATCCCCATCGGTAACGAGCGCAGCATGCGCACCGAAGTTCGCGCTGTGGCTCCCGACGCTAATCCCTACATGGTGATGTACTCGATCTTCAAGACCGGCCTGGACGGCGACATTGCGAAAATCAAGGATCTGCGTTCCGCCAAACGCTTTCTACCGGACAACATCTATACTGCGCTGGAAAACTTCGAAAAGGCCGAGTGGACCACCGAGCTGTTCGGCCCCGACGTCAAGGCTCGCTACGCCGACCTAAAACGCGCCGCCGCTGACCGCTGCCCACGCAATCTTGGCACCGTGGTCAAGGCTCCCGAAGTGCAGTTCCATCACGAAGTCTACAACCAGTTCCTCTGGAACCTTTTCTAGAAATCTTGGCGCTGCCCAAACATCGAACAGCCCCCGGATGTTCGGGGGCTCTTCTCTTTGCTTTTGCTAGCTGGAAGTACGTGCTCCTGCTTTCATCCTGTGAAAACGATTTAATCCCCTCTCACCTGCACTTTTCCATACCTGCCGTGAATCTCTTCGTCTATCATTCCGGCCAGGGAGATCCTCGGGTATGAAGCCATTTTTTTCTTGTCTTCTGTTGCTTTGTTTCGCCGCCACCGTTTACGGGCAAACACCGCCGCAATCTCCGGCGCAGGCCCCGGACCGCCAGGACCGCGTTGTCCAGCTCCTGAAAGAGCTTACCGAAGCCCCCGGCCCTCCGGGTTATGAAGAGCCGGTGCGCAAGATCATGACCGATCGCATGCGCCCCTTCGCTGACAAAATTTCCTACGACGGTCTCGGTTCCATCATCGCCCAGCAGGGAGATTCCGGCCCGCGAATCATGCTCGACGCTCACATGGACGAGCTGGGCGGCATGGTCCGCCGCGTCCGTCCCGACGGATTCATCTCCATGCAGATGCTTGGCTACTGGCTCGGTGCCGCGCTCCCCGACCAACGCTGGGTGATCCTTGGTTCCAAGGGACCCATCCTCGCCGTCACCGACATCTGGGACGCGCACATCGCCCCGCACGATGCGCAAGGCCATCCGCAACAGCAGGACCTCGTTCTCGATACCGGTGCGCGCAATGCCGCCGATGTCGCGGCCCTGGGCATTTCTCCCGGCGATCCCGTCGCCCCCGTCTCCGATTTCGCGGACCTCGCCAACAACCGCTATCTTGCCAAAGCCTGGGACGACCGCGTTGGCTGCGCCGTCATGCTCGAAGTCATGCGCCGCCTCGCAAAATCTCCCCATCCCAACCAGGTTTTCTATGTCGGTACCGTCCAGGAAGAGGGCAGCATCGAAATGCGCGGCGCCACTACTTCCGCTCATATCATTAATCCAGATATCGGTTTCAGCCTGGAAGTTGGCATTCCCAACGACGTTCCCGGCCCCGGTCCCGAAGCTGCCCAGGAAGTTCTCGGCGGCGGTCCCGGCATAATGCTCTACACCTTCAGCGAACTTCCCAACCGCAAGCTGGTCGCCCATGTGAAACAGGTCGCCGCCGACCAGCACATCCCTCTGCAGTTTGATTTTGTTCCTGGCTTCGGCGATGACGCGGGCGCTATCAAGCTCAACGCCACCGGCGTTCCCGTCACCACCGTCCTGGTCCCCGCTCGCTCCACCCACGCGCACAACGGCATCATCGACCGCGCCGATTTCGACCGCACCGTCGACCTCATGATCGCGCTAATCCACACCCTCGACGCCGCCACCGTCGCCCGCATCAAATCCTTCAACCCCTAGTCGCGCTTCAAAAATCCTCCTCGGCCTCCACCATGTATATATATACATATCTATACATAACTTATGTAATTCCCTAATTTTGCTCGCTTGTTTTTTGCATGACTGAAAACTATCTGAACGTGTTAACTGTCAACAATGAAGTATTTGGTCTGACGGACCACAGGTCATTCAATTAGCCGTCGTTTTAAATAATCACCAGTGCGAAGTGGTGCGCTCAACCGAACGTTGGCGGAGCGCCCGCCGCATAATCACGTTCACACAGGAGATATCCAATTGGGTCACGGCAAACTGGCGAAGATTTTTGCTGTACTGATCGTAATCGTTTTTAGTCTATCTCTCGCTGTTGAGATGAAAGCACAGGTAACCGAAGCAACTCTTTCCGGCACTGCCTCGGATGAGTCTGGCGGTGTAATACCCGGAGCGCAGATCTCCATCCGGAATACCGCCACCGGCATTAGCAGGGAAGTTCTCGCCGATTCCGTTGGCTACTATACGGTTCCGAACCTCGCGCCCGGCACTTATGAGGTCAAGGTCACAGCGAAGGGCTTCAACACCGCGGTTTCGACGGTCACCCTCGCTGTAGGGGCTCAGCAGCAGCTCAACATCCCGATGAAGGTGGGAGAAACGTCGCAAACCATCCAGGTAACGACTGCTGCGCCGCAAATTGATCTCACTACCTCAACCTTAATTGGACAGGTCGAATCTCAAACGATACTCGAGCTCCCGCTGAACGGCCGCGACTGGACTTCGCTTGCTACCCTTCAGCCTGGCGTGAATTTGATCGAAGCACAGATGGACTATGCTGGCACCGCGCGCGGTAATCGCGGCTTCGGAGCGGAGCTCACCATCTCCGGCCAAAGAACCACCAACAACAATTACCGTCTGGATGGAATTAGCGTAAACGATTACGCCAACAGCGGCCCGGGCAACGTGATCGGCGCCTCCCTGGGTGTGGACGCCATTCTGGAGTTCTCCGTTCTGACCGGCGGCTTTTCCGCCGAATACGGCAAGGCTACCGGAGGCGTTGTAAACGCCATCACCAAGTCAGGCACGAACTCTTTCCACGGCGACGCGTACGAATTCATACGAAACAGCGCGCTGGACTCGAGAGATTACTTCTCCAGAACCGCGAACATCCCGCTGGCGCAATTCCGGCGCAATCAGTTCGGCGCCGCCGCGGGTGGGCCCATCATCAAGGACAAAACTTTCATCTTCGGAGACTACGAAGGATTCCGCCAGGCAAAGGGGATTACCACTTCAATTACCGTCCCTTCTGACACCGCGCGCGCCGGGACCCTCCACTATACGGCAGGAACCCAGCCCCCATCCGGATGTACCCCGACCGTCCCAGAGACAGGCGTATGTACGGTAACGGTGGACCCCGCGGCGGCGGCACAGTTGGCCATGTTTCCTCATGCCAACTCCGGAACCTCCCCGGGCAGTGACAAAGGGAAATTCATCAACTCCGCCTTGCAAATCGTGCCGGAAAATTTCTATACCACCCGCGTGGATCACAAGTTGTCGTTGAACGACAGTCTGTTTGGAATGTATCTGTTTGACGACACGGACTTCACTCAACCCGACAGCTTCAACAACGTGCTCCTCAAGTCGCATACCAGGCGGCAGACTGTGGTGCTCGGTGAAAGCCACACGTTCGGTTCCAGCGTGGTCAATAGCGCGCGAATTGGTTTCAGCCGCTCCCACGCGCTCAACCTGGTACCCGCCGGCGCGATTAATCCCGCTGCAAACGACTTGTCGCTCGGCAGCATGCCGGGGCAAACCGCGCCCATGATGGCAATAAGTGGATTTAAGAGGAATCAGGGCGGTGTCGGCTCGGCCCCCAATTTTGAGCACACCTTTAATAATTATCAGTTCGCTGACGATGTGCTCTGGCAACACGGCACCCATAGCTTGAAATTCGGTGCCAATATCGAGCGCATGCAATACAACTTTATTGCCCGCGAGAATCCGGGCGGACGATGGAATTTCAAAAACCTCGCCGCTTTTCTCACCAACAATGCCAAGCATTTCGAGGCGGGCATACCCTCCACAATTACTCCGCGTGAACTTCGACAAACGCTCATCGCGGGATATGTTCAGGACGACTGGCGATTCCGTTCCAATCTCACATTAAACCTCGGCCTGCGCTATGAAATGACCACCGTGATCAACGATGCCCAGGGCAAGATTACCAACCTGGTGAACATTACCGACTCGGCGCCGCAATGTGGTGTGTTGTTTAACTCCAATTTCGCACCGGGGGGCAAACCCATTCCGGGCTCCGCTTGCGGCAGCGTCGGCCCGTATTACCACAACCCGACCCTTCGCAACTTCGCGCCGCGCATTGGGTTTGCGTGGGACCCGTTCCGCGACGGGAAAACCTCCGTCCGCGGCGGCTTTGGTATCTACGACGTATTGCCGCTCCCCGCCTACTTCCTCGTGCTGCAAAACCAATCCGCGCCGTTCATCATATTTGACAGCCTGGATAAAGGCTTGAAGGGGAAATTCTATTCGGGAGGGCAGGATCTGCTGACCAACCCGCCCCCCGGATCCAAACTCGGACGCTTAGCGACTTCCACGATCGAAACCAACCCTCATCGAAATTACGTGCTGCAGTGGAACCTCAACGTGCAGCGTCAAATTACCTCGGACCTGTCGGTCTCGCTGGGCTATGTAGGCTCCCACGGGGTACACATGCTGATACGCGGCGACGACGGCAACATGACCATTCCTACTCGCACCTCCGCCGGATTGCTGTTTCCCTGCGGCCCTCCAGTCCCGGACTATGGCGGTCCTTGCACGCCCGGCAACATGCCCATCCCGCCCACCGGACAGACCGAAGCCTCGGCACAATTGAACCAGTCATTAGGGATTATTCGATATCTCTATTGGGGAACCGACTCTTCCTACCACGCCATGAATCTAGCTCTCGACAAGAGACTCAGTCACGGTCTGCAATTCCAGGTCGCCTACACCTGGTCAAAATCGATTGACACCAACTCGTCAACCATCGCCGGCGATACCTTCCTCAACAGCCTGAACTCGCCGTTCTGGTTCGCCCCGAAATCACTCCGCGGTCTTTCTGACTTCAACGTCGCCCACAGCGCAACCGTTAACGCGCTTTGGGCTCTACCAACCCCCAAGTCCAATGAACTATTAAAGGCGGCGCTGGGCGGATGGCAGCTGGGCGGCGTCTTTAAAATCAATACCGGAATTCCCACCACGGTCATCATCAACGGCGACCCCATGGGCTTGGCAAATGGCGGCGCCGACCAGTTCGGCATTCCCAACCGCGTTCCCGGTTGCGATCCCGTCAATCACAATTACATTGGAGGTTCGAGCCCTTCCTACATCAACGTGAATTGCTACGCGCTTCCCACGGTTTCCGCTTCATCGCCGCTAGCCGCACAGTGCGCAACCTTCTCGGGAGCCCCGGCCCCGCCGGCTGGGCAGGTGTATTGCGCGAATCTCCCCGGCAATGCGGGCCGCAACACCGTCATTGGACCCAAACTTGTAAACGTGGATCTCTCCGCGATCAAGAACATCCCCATCCACCGCATTTCGGAGACGTTCAACGCCCAGTTCCGCGTCGAGATCTTCAATATCTTCAATCACTCCAACTTCGTTCCTCCCGAACCAATCGATGGCGCCGGCATTTTTGACGAAACCGGCGCGACAATCACCAATGGCTTCATGAGCAACCTGGTCACGCAACCCCGCGACGTTCAGTTCGCGCTAAAGGTGATCTGGTAATAGCCAACCACCACTATCGCCCTCAAACTTCGATCGGCCTTTTTTTCCATGTTCGGGTCGGGCGCCCCGTCCTCGGTGTTCGAGGACGGGGCTTTTTCTCTGACGAGTGGAGCACCCCTTGAGACAGACGGGGACATGTCTAACGAAGTCGGCCGTGTCAAGAGCGATTCCGAATGATTTCGAAGTTCTCTTCCGACAGCAATGCGAGAGCGCAGCAGCACTCTGTGATGCAGGACTCTCCCCTGGGTCGCCGTTTTGTTTTTGTGCTCGAACCCAATTGCTCGATCCGTGTCACTTCATCGCTGTGGTGCAGCCC
>Ga0209117_1000111_pt1 | contig 55316 bp, 45 predicted proteins | sample BlaSpr_A8_OM2_M2_FD_187978 | JGI IMG/M metagenome (GOLD analysis project Ga0209117, IMG submission 187978) | Forest soil microbial communities from Thunder Bay, Ontario, Canada - Black Spruce, Ontario site 2_A8_OM2_M2 (SPAdes) (version 2) | ecosystem: Environmental > Terrestrial > Soil > Boreal... | reverse complement strand
AAATTCCTGGTGGAGCTGGCGGAGGGAATTGAACCCCCGACCCTCTGATTACAAATCAGATGCTCTACCAGCTGAGCTACGCCAGCGCCGCTCAAACCGAGTAAGAATAGCAGATAGGGTATAAGAATTGCAAGGGGTCAGAACCCAATTCGCAGCACGTTCATGGCCAGCGCTGTGGAAAACAGCCACGCTCCCCAAAATGCCCGTGCCCTCTGTATCCTGCTAAGCAACATCAGTTTAAACTAACCCGCTGCACTTGTATATTCTAAGATCTCCGCTCAAGCCCCCGATGGAAAATGAAAAACTGATGAAAACCGCGCCAACTTTATCGAAGCCCTGGCTTATTGCCGTAGCAGCAATCGCCGCCCTCTCTGCAATCCTTTTATACGCGCACTTCCGAACCGGTAACAGTGCGTCGCGCGAAGAATTGCTCAAGCTCATCCCCCCAGATTCCTCCGCCGTTATTTACGCCGATTTGCAGGAACTGCGCGCCGGCGGATTCTTGGCGGAAATTTTTTCCTGGGCGCCCCGTCCGCCAATTGACGCCGATTATGCGGAATTCCTGCGCTCCACGGGATTCGATTACGAACGCGATCTCAATCGCATCGTCATCGCCGTGCAACAAGACAATGGCGTGCAACAAAATAAAGTGGTTCAGCAAAATAATGCCATGCAACAAAATCTTCCCGACACCCCGCTCTTCGCCGTCGCCGAAGGAAATTTTAATCGCGCCAAAATCTCCGCATACGCCGCGAAATCAGGAATCACGGAAAAACGCGCCGGCTACAAAATCTTTTCCGTCCCCGTAAACAATAGCTCCCGTCGCCTTAAATTCACCTTCTTGCGCAACGATTGCATTGCTCTAACCAATGAACCTGATCTAGTCCCACTTCTCTCTTCAGCGGGAAAAAATCCCGATACCCCCAACACCGGTGATCTCGGTGACTGGCGCACCCGCTTCGACCGCCTCGCAGGCTCTCCCCTTTTCGCCGTAATCCGTCAGGCCCCTGCAACCGCCGATCTGCTTTCGAGACAAGCTCCCGGAGGCTGGCGCTCTCCGCAACTTTCCGCGCTCTTCAATCAACTCCAATGGATCACGCTCGCCGCCAAGCCCGATGCCACCGGCTTGCGTATCGTAAGCGAAGGCGAATGCACCTCCGAAAAAACCACACGCCAGCTCTCTGATTTATTGACAGGAATCGTCGCCCTCGCCGAAGGCGGCCTCAACGACGCAAAAACGCGAAAGCAAATGAACCCGCAAACCCGCGAAGCCTATTTGGAGCTGCTCAACAGTGTGAACGTGGAACGCATCGACCGCGGCACAACCAAATCCGTCCGCGTTGTATTGAACGCCACGCCAAAACTTCTAGCCATCGCCCGCTCCGACCATATCCCTAACCCCAAAGCAGGCGTCGGCACGCTTTAGCACAAGCCCCTTACCGATGTTTAACTAAGCACTGACTTGGTTTCGCGGTTTGCAGGCGCTCTTCTTTCGAGCAAAATTGATTGTGGCAGGAAGTTGCTTGGCCATCTCCACCCTGGTTCTTCCGCCCATGCGTAGAGTTGCCGCTCTAATTCTCGCTCTCTAAAGGTTTTTTCCAAGAAAGTGTCCGTCTTGGGATGCTAGTTAAGGAGTTGAAGAATGAAATTTGTTGTTGCTCTACTTCTGTGCTTAATCATTTTACCCATAGGATGCAAACAGGGAGTCGACATTTACTTCGTGCCAGTTGGTAATGTTTCTCCGGCTGAAATGAATGAACTCGTTGTTCACTATCAACAGAAATTGAATCTCAGCAGCGTCATCCTTTCCCCAATGACTATCTCACCGGGGGATTTCGATCCTAGTCGTAAGCAATTGGTTGCGGAGAATATCCTGCAGAGCCTACAGCGAGACTACTCTTCCTACTTGAAGAACAATTCGGCCATTTTGATTGGAATCACCGATGACGACATGTACCCTCGCGGAGAAAATTGGCAATTTTGCTTCGGGTGGAGAAAAGCGGATATCCGGATGGCCGTTGCCTCGACCGCGCGCATGAACTTGCATTACCCTGGAGAACCGGTTGGACAGACGGACAGTTTAACCAGACTTCAGAAGATCATCACAAAAGATATCGGCATCATGTATTACCGCAAGTCCCCGAACAATAATCCGAGAAGCGTGCTCTACAGCGGTATTCTCGGAATTGAAGAACTTGACAAAGTCACTGAAGACTTGACGGTTCCTCCGATAGAAACTCCCATTTGGACGGGGCGCGCCATCGCTGTGACAATCTTTGTCTTTCTTGGAACAATTGGAATCTTTTGGTATGGCCTCAATCCAAAATCGAAGATAATCCGTGCCAGCGGAAAACTCAGTGACCCTCAATACGACGCAACTCGGCCGCAGATTGTGAAAGGAATACGCTTCCTTATTATCTCTTTTGGCGTTTTCTTTTTTTTCACCGAAACTTATCCACTCGCATCAGATCTCATTCATCTTTCAGCGGGCGAAAAGGCCATAAATATTACGGGGGTAGTTACGGACAAGTCCGTCCCCCTTTTTGGATTATGGTTTGTGCATCAAACCGTGCGATTCACCCCTGACGGTGATTCATACTCTTTATTCTTCTCTGGGAAGCCCATTAAGGTTGGAACATCATATGACTTGCTGATCCTGCCTAGATCCAGGGAGGTTTTGGTTTTCCATGAATCTGTTATGTAATCGCGTAAATGCCCTATAAAGCGCTGACACTGCTGACTCAGTCAATTCTCATTTTTCGGATTACAGTTTCAGGTCCTCTATCTCCGCCGCTTGTACCTGTTGCCGGGTGTGACCATGTCTTCCAATTCTCTTTATCGTAGAACTCCAATAACACCGGTTTAATCTTGCCCTGCTGTCGTGCTTTCTGCAGAATTTGGAAAATAGAATCCTGTTTGCCAGCATCAATTACGCCGTACACCCGAACATGGTCGAACCTCCGGAACAAAAAACCCGATACGTCAGCATTACAGGAAAGGGCTGGAAGACCAGGTGAGGAGATTGACACGGGAATGGACTGCGTTGACTCCACCAGATGGGCAAGTACTCTGCACTCATCAACGTCCTGACCGCTCGTCATCCTGGAAATGAAAAAGGCATACCCATACGCGAAACAAAATACGACAACGAGCCCACGAATAAATCTCTGAATTCGAGATTTAGCTTTTCCTTCGAGCACAGTTACTCCTGTCGGCCTCTATGTTTGAAGTCAGCGAATTGGATATCTGGAGGGTAACAGCCGCTAATCGCCTGAGGTTGTAGACCGCATATAGCGCCACGGATTAACCGGCGCATTGTTCATGCGTACTTCATAATGCACATGCGGGCCAGTGGATCGCCCGCTAATACCGGTATACCCGATCACTTCGCCCCGCTTCACTCTTGCTCCGGCAATCGCGGAAAACGCCGAGAGGTGCGCGTACCAGGTAGTAATTCCGAATCCGTGGTCCACCACCACCAGCCGGCCGTATCCTGCATGATTGTCCGCCTGGCTCACGATGCCGTCGGCTGTCGCGTGTACTGGAGCGCCATAATCGGTCGCCACGTCCACCCCGGTATGGAAAGCTCCTTCACCGGAGAACGGATCAAGCCGCGCGCCAAACGCATCCGTCACGTGCCCAAGCACCGGCCAAATCGCCGGTGTATAGCTCGACTCCGCGAAACTCATCGACGGAATCAGCCGCATTCCGCCGCTCGAAACCGTGATCAACGCCGCATTCTGTTTTAAGAACGTGTACTGCTCAACCGACCGGTCAAACGCGTCTTGCGGGGTAATTGCGGCGTCGAGCTGGTCGAAGGCCGCGGGATGGTAGCGCAAAACGCCATAGGTCATCGCCACTTCCGTAGCTAATGACTGCAGTGAGTCGAGCCGCTGGTTGGTATCGTTCACCGAACTCTGCAACTGGCGATATTGTTTTTTCAGGGTGTCTTGATCGTGGCGCAGGGCGTTGTAATTGCCCACTTTCCAGAGCATCCGTGAATAGGAGCCTAGTCCTGCTATTACCGTAATGCTGCCGATCAGCGCCAATAACGCCAGCCCATGCAGTAAATACGCAGGCACGATAAGCTTGCGGAGCTTACCGGGGGTTGACGCGATGAAAAATGTGTAGTTTTTTCCTCGAATCACTGCTTAGCCCCTCAGGCTGATATGAAAAGCCAAGTTAGTCTCTATCATTGTCATACGCGTTCGCCCCAATTTGAAACATCCTACATAGGGGTGAGGCGTTACTCCGACCGTCTGTATACTAATTTCTGTAGGACCCGTGGTCAACCCTGTATTTGATGGTTTGAAGTACAGGCGGTGCAAAACTGTCCAACTGTCCGAACGGACAGGTAAAGTTTACTTCCAGGGGAATCCGACTTCCCCGCGCTTACTTTTTTCTTCCATGTTGCCGGAAGGGATCCCACCCGTGCGGCCGGAGCGCTCCAACTTTTCCTTGGCCGTCGCGCAGTAATACGCGTTTCTCGCGGGTAATCTCTCCGATCGCGGTTAATGGAATCCCGTCCAGCGACGCGGGAACCTGTCGCGATTTACTCCGCGCAACGGTAAAAAGTAGTTCGTAGTCATCGCCACCGTGCAACGCGAAGTGCAGATCCTGACTTCCCCTAGTGTTGTCGATATATCCCTTTGGTAACTTGGCCCTTGTTAACATGCGAAGTTGCGCGGCGTTCACAATCGCCCCCACGCCGCTGGCCTGGCAAAGCCTCGGCAAATCACTCGACAGACTATCGGAGAGGTCCATCATCGCAGTGGCTAATTTTTTCTCCGCCAGCCAGCGACCGAGTTTCACCCGCGGTTCTGGATAGAGTTGTTTGCGCAAAAACGAAGAATTTGCCGCCACGGCTTTGCCGCTTTGGCGAATCCGTTTTAGACCGAGTTCCGCTTCGCCCAGTCGTCCACTCACATAGATAAGGTCTCCGGGTTTGGCTCCGAAACGGAGCAGCGCTCGGTCCTTCCTCACTTCACCGATCACCGTAACGTTAATTAGAATTTCTTTACGCTCGGTGGTATCCCCGCCAGCCAGGGGGCAATGGAAACTGCGCGCCGCGCGATGCAACCCGCGAAGAAACCCATTCAACCAGCTTCCCGTGCGGCGGCTGGGCAGAGCCACGCTCAGAAGAAAACATTTGGGCGTGCCACCCATGGCGGCAACGTCGCTCACGGCTCGCGCCAGGCACTTCCAGCCGATGGAATCAGGGGGGTGACGGTCAACGAGAAAATGCGTCCCGTCCAAAAACCAGTCACAGGTCAAAATAAGTTCATAACCGGGGGTGGGACGAAACAGGGCGGCGTCGTCTCCAATGCCCAGAGACAGGCCGCGACTTTTCAGTTTTTGTCCGCTGACAATTCGGCGGATAAGGCTGTTTTCATTTTGAATGGCTCGCGGCATAAGCTTCTTGCCTAGGGACGTTGCGAGTTGGCGGCGGGATTCGCACTCGTCAAATTGGGTGGGGCTCCCGGTGCAGCCGACGGCTTTTCTTTAGGTGCCCCCGGCTCATCCTCGGTGGGCGCGGTGTCCGGCGTATCGACGTGAATAATGTGCTCGCCGGCTTGCTGTTCGAGGGGCACAACGCCTGGGAAATCCAGTACCGGCATGCCCAAAAGGCCCTGCTGCATAAATTCCAACCAGATGGGTAGAGCTGCCCGCGCTCCTGTTTCTTTTTTCCCGAGAGAAATCTGTTTGTCGTCAAATCCTACCCACACTCCGGCTGTGATTTGCGGCGTGAATCCAATAAACCACGCATCGGTGTAGTCCTGGGTAGTTCCGGTTTTGCCTGCGGCGGGCCGCCCCAGGGCCTTGGCTTGAATACCCGTACCGAATTGCACCACTTCTTCAAGCATCGCGGTCATGGTGTGCGCAACTTCCGGAGACACCACGTCATGAACATCCGGGTGCGCCTCTTCCAGCATGGCGCCGTCGTAGCTGGTCACGCGGCGAATCATGTGTGGATCAATGCGAATGCCATCATTCGGAAAAACCGTGAAAGCGGAAACGTGCTCCAGCAATTTCATGTCTGCTGAGCCAAGGGCCAACGGAAGATATGGCGGCAACAAAGTGGTGATGCCAAATCGCCTGGTAGTTTCAACCACCGAGGAAATACCTATTTTTTCCGCCAACTTCACCGCGGGCACGTTGCGCGAACCGGCCAGCGCGCGCCGCAGCGTAATGTTGCCTTCGAATTTTTCGTCGTAATTGCGCGGCGAATACGGTTGGCCGCCGCTGATGGTGGTGAACGGCGCATCGAGAATCGTATCGAACGGCGTGGATCCTTTTTCCAGAGCATCCGCGTAGACGTAAATTTTGAAGGAACTTCCCACTTGCCTGTAAGCCTGCGTGGCGCGGTTGAATTTGGAATCTTCAAAGCTGTAGCCACCGACCATCGCTTTAATTTCCCCGGTGGCGTTATCGATCGCGACCATTGCGCCTTGCGGCCCGGGTTGCTGCTCCAACTGAACTTTCGCGGTCGATTCCCGCAATTCTTGAATGGAGAATTGCGCGAGGTCGCCCGCTTTCAGCAGCTCCGAGGGTTTTTTCCGGCCGGTCCAGGCAAATTCCGAAGGCGCCAGCACCGCGCGATATTGTCCAATTTTGATGGTCGCGTTTTTCTCGTCCGCGGAAAGCACCAGCCCGGTAACGTAACTTCCCTTTTCAATAATGTGCCGCCAATCTTCGTCTTCGTAAGTATCGAGCGTGCCCAAATTATCTTTTAAGATATTGGGTAAGCCGCCGCGCCACCCGTGGCGCCGTTCGTACATGTGCAAGCCATCGCGAATCGATTGGTTTGCGGCGCGCTGCATGGAAATATTCAGGGTGGTATAGACCCGCAGCCCTCGTTCGTGCACGGCTTCGCTGCCATACGTTGCTTCCAGATATTTGCGAAGTTCTTCGAAGAAATAAGGCGCAAGGTCGTTGCGCGGATACTGGATGTGCAAACCCAGCGGCAACTTCCGCGCCGCGGCTTCTTCCGTCGGCGAGATCTTGCCTTCTTCCTGCATGCGGTGCAGAACCAGATTCCGCCGGGCCAGGGACGCTTCAGGATTTGACAGCGGTGAAAACTTCGGACCGTTGACCATCCCCGCCAGCAAGGCCGCTTCCTGCAATTTCAAGTCGGTGACCGGCTTGCCAAAATAAAATTGCGCCGCGGCGGCAAACCCGTAATTGCCATGCGCGAGATAAACCTGGTTCGCATACATCCCAAAAATTTGCGGCTTCGTGTACCGCCGCTCGATCTGCAATGCCAGCAGGATTTCCTGCATTTTTCTGCGAAAGCTGCGGTCGCTGCGATCGAGAAAAAGATTGCCCGCCAGCTGCATGGTGATGGTGCTGGCGCCACCGGTGATGCGGTGCTTCAGAAGATTGCGATAGGCGGCCCCGGCGATGCGCGGAAAGTCGATGCCCCAGTGTTCTTCATAATGCTGATCTTCGATGGCGGTAACCGCGTGATAGAGAACTTTCGGACACTGCTCGTAGGTCATTAGAATACGCCGCTGGATGGCGAAGCTGCCGGCCAGCTGGCCGTCATCGGCGTAAATTTCCGTGACGACGTCCGGGCGATACGTTTCCAGCGCGCGAATTTCCGGCAAGTCGCTGGTATAGACGAACAGCAATCCGGCCGCGGCGCCAAGCGCGATGGCACAGAGCAGTAAAAACGCAAGCGCCACGCGGTCAATTAATTTCCAGCCGCGCAGTCGCAGTGTGATCGGTGGAAGACTCAGCATCGAAAGTAAAGTTTACCGCAGATAATTTCTTCGGCGAGGAACAGCGGCGATGTTGTTTCCATGGTCTTAAACTTCTCTACAGTATTTCTTCCCAAGCAATAATAATTGTCGGCGGCATGTTTGGATCAGGCCTCTTCCGTGGCGGTCCAAGGATGTGGCGAGCGCGCTTCCTGGAAAGCGAAAATCGTCATAGTTAAAGCGAGGGCGGTCAGAGCGGCGTCGCGGAGAACAGTAAATCCCGTAAGTGGTTCGGGAGTGGCGAAGCAGCCACAGTTGATGTCCATGTGTAAAAGATAGGCACGCGAAACGACAGCGAGGAAGCCCAACATGATCATGGTGATCAGGGAAGCCCAGATGCGCAGCTGCCAGCCGATTAACAGAAGCAGACCGAGTATTATTTCCGCGAAAGGCAGCAGGTGCGCGACGAAGAAAACGCCAGTGGGGGAAAGCAATTTATAAGAGTCAACCTGGACGGCGAAGTTCGAGAGGTTAGTGGAAAGTGAAAAGCGCAGTGCAAAGGGCGGCCAGGGCATGAAGTTTGGCAGGAAAAGTTTTGAGTAGCCCGCATAAACAAAGATGCCGCCGATGAGCAGGCGGCCGATCCACAGAACGGTTCGGCGAAAATTGAGCGGGCTGGATTGCATCATAAGAAGATTTTCAATAAGAGTCCGGTCATCGAAGGCTACTGCGAAAGAAGCTGGTCCAGGAACGCTTTAAGGACGTCATAACTGATTTGGCCGACAACCGGGTACGTCTGGCCCTTGTAATGGATGATGGTGGTAGGGGTCTGATTGACGCGGTAGCCCTGCCCCAGGGCGAAATCCTTGTCGATGAGCGGGTCGAGGGTAGTGCCCTTTACCAGAGCGCGAATTTTGGTCATTTCACCGGGCGAAACGACCTTGGCGACGGTTCCATCCACATCGCCGGTTTGTTCCCAAGTTTCCTGATTTTGAAACAGGACCTGTTCGACGGGTTCCGCTTTGCCAAGCTGCGCGGCTGCCCGGGCGTACCGAGCGGCAACCCGCGAATGGGCATGCATGGCCAAAGGAAAATCGCGGTGCACCAGGTACACCTTGCCGTTATTTACGTAGTTGTCGATCAATTTTTGATTGACGTTCAGGAACAACATCTTGCAGGCGGGACACTGAAAATCGCTAAATACTTCCATGGCAATGGGCGCGTTCTTGGAGCCCATGGCTTTGTGCGGATCTATGTCGGTAAGTGCTGCTACCGCCTGGGGTGAAGGGGAAGCTGGAACGCGACTGGCTGCCAAGACGGTGGCGGGGGTAGCGGCGGGCAAAGGGACGGACTCGGAGGCCGACGGAGAAGCTGGCTCTGGGTTCGATTGAGCGGCGGGCACGGGAGCGGCCGGAGCAGAGACAGAGGAGGGGGACGGATGGCGCAGTAAAGGTAAGTAGGAGGCCACTAAGGCCACGATCATTGCGATGACGATTACTGACAGGATTCGCTTGCGATTCACACTACCTCCGACGACAGCTCTTGTATCATTCGTTGCGGATAGGACCGAGAAGCGTTGCTCCCAAGCTTAAAGGAGCAGCTAAGTCTAATAAACGACCCACCCCCCTCCCCCTTTTTCATAAGTGTTCATTCTAAAGCAACTTAAAGTGCCTTGTTTTGATACACTTTACAAGATTCATTCCAAGCGATTTATGGGAGAGGATTAGAAACTTGTGAAATTGGCGTTGCGAGGGCACGTAAGAATCTCCAGAATCGTGCGCCGAAATTAGGGTTTGATGATACGGCAAGAAGAGAGGAAAGTCAATGAATTTCCAAGACCGGCGGGAAAATGAAGTTTAAAGTGTTTAAAATGAATAGCTTACAACCGTTATCATATAACTTGACAAGAAAGCACTCAACTTGTATACTCACCCCAGTCTTAAGCATCTAACGTATATCAGTTGGGCGCATATCAGTTGAGTCGTCGGGGCCCAGAAGCTTTTGTTGCGGTAAGTTTAAGCCATTTTCGAAGGAGAAGTAGACATGAGCAAAATTATCGGCATTGACCTGGGAACAACAAACTCAGTGGTAGCAGTTATGCAGGGCGGCGAGCCGGTGGTAATTCCTAACCAGGAAGGCGCACGCACAACGCCTTCGGTGGTGGCGATTACCAAGGGCGGCGAACGGCTGGTGGGACAAGTTGCGAAACGGCAAGCGGTGACGAATCCCGAAAACACCGTGTATTCGATCAAGCGGTTTATGGGACGACGCTTTGATGAAGTCACCGAAGAGATGAAGCGTATCCCGTATCAAGTTGTTAAGGGTGATCACGATGACGCCCGCGTAAAGATCGGCGACAAAATCTACAGCCCACCCGAAATTTCCGCGATGATTCTGGGCAAATTGAAATCCGCCGCGGAAGATTTCCTCGGTGAAAAAGTAACCAAGGCGGTTATTACCGTACCCGCGTATTTCAACGACGCGCAACGTCAAGCCACGAAACAGGCCGGCGAGATTGCGGGCCTGGAAGTACTGCGAATCATCAATGAACCGACGGCGGCGGCATTGGCTTATGGGCTGGACAAGAAGAGCGACGAAACCATCGCGGTTTACGACCTGGGAGGCGGAACGTTTGATATTTCGGTGCTGGAAGTGGGCGCGGGAGTGGTGCAGGTAAAGTCCACAAACGGCGACACACACCTGGGCGGCGATGACGTAGACCAGAGAATCGTGGACTGGCTCATCAGCGAGTTCAAGAAGAAGAACAACATTGATTTGAGCAAGGACAAGATGGCGCTGCAGCGGCTAAAGGACGCGGCGGAAAAAGCCAAGATCGAGCTATCGCAGATGATGGAAACGGATGTGAATTTGCCGTTCATCACCGCAGGGGCGAGCGGCCCGATACACATGGAAGAGAAGCTGACGCGGACGCGGCTGGAGCAGATGATCAGCGACCTGCTGGAACGGTCGATGAAGCCGGTGAAGCAGGCGTTGGAAGACGCGAAATTGTCGCCACAGGATATTCAGGAAGTGGTGATGGTGGGTGGTTCCACGCGGATACCCAAGGTTCAACAACTAGTACGCACGTTCTTTGGCGACAAAGAATTGCACCGCGGCGTGAACCCGGACGAAGTGGTGGCGGTAGGCGCAGCGATTCAGGGCGCAGTGTTGGGCGGCGAAGTGAAGGACATTCTGCTGCTGGACGTGACGCCACTCTCGCTGGGCGTGGAAACTCTGGGCGGGGTAATGACCGTGCAGATCCCGCGCAACACCACCATTCCGACGCGGAAGGTAGAGACGTACTCGACGGCGGCGGACAACCAGTCTGGCGTAGAAATCCACGTGATGCAGGGCGAACGCAAATTCGCGAAGGATAACCGGTCACTGGGAACGTTCAAACTGGACGGGATACCACCGGCGCCGCGCGGCATGCCGCAAATCGAGGTGAGTTTTGACATGGACGCCAACGGGATACTGAACGTCAGCGCCAAGGATAAAGCCACCAACAAAGAGCAGAAGATCACCATTACCGCTTCAACCGGTTTGAGCAAGGAAGAAGCAGAGAAAATGCGCGTGGAAGCGGAATCGCACGCTGAAGAAGACCGCCGGCAGATGGAAGAAGTGGAGACACGGAACCGTCTGGACGGGATTCTGTATCAAGCGGAAAAGATGATACGCGAGAACCGCGACAAGCTCTCTGAAGCGGATCTGAAGTCCGCGGAAGAAGCGATCGAAGACGGCAAGAAAGCCCTGAGTGAGGGTGGATCGGCACGGCTTCGGTCGGCCACGGAAAACGTGGAGCGCGCGCTACACAAGATAGCGGAAGAAATGTACAAGAAGACGCAAGCGCAAGGCGGCGGAGCCGCTGGAGAGGCTGCGGGTGCGGCAGCGGGCGCTGGAGCGGGAGGAGCGTCGTCGGGCGGCGGTCCGCAAGGCGGCAAACCTGGCGACGTAATCGACGCAGAGTATGTAGACGTCGACGACAAGAATAAGCCGAACTAAGTACAAGCAGGGAAAGTTAATGACACAAAAAAGGGGCACGAGATATCGTGCCCCTGCAATTTGAGTGCGTGACGCAATTACGCACGGATTCGCTGTGACCACAAATGCCGACGACCAGCAAACAAGATTACTACGAGCTTCTCGGAGTACCGCGTAAAGCGAACTCCAAGGATATTCGTACGGCTTTTCGCAAGCTGGCTCGCAAATATCATCCCGATTTAAATCCTGGCGACAAATCCTCGGAAGAAAAATTCAAGCAGCTTCAAGAAGCCTACGACGTACTTTCCGATACGAAGAAGCGGCAGATGTACGACCAGTACGGCTTTTACAGCGAGAATATGCCGCAGGGCGGTTACGCCGGCGGCGGACATCCAGAGGAAGCGGGCGGCCACGAAGTTAATTTTGATTTTGGGGGATTTGATTTTGGCGGAGGCTCGGGCACCGGACAGGCTGGAGGCGGAAATTTTCGCGACCTGTTCAGCCAATTTTTTCGTGGGCGGGGCGGCGCGGCGTCGATGGATCCGGAGCAAGAGCCCGGCGGCGACCTGGAATACCAGATTGAAATTGATTTCTGGGACGCCATGCGCGGCGGCGTGAAGAAACTGCAGATCACGCGGTTGGACACCTGCGAAACATGCCACGGAACAGGCGCTATCGGGTCACCGCAAACCTGCACGGCGTGCGGCGGCACCGGAACGATTCAACAGGCCGCTGGCAAAATGAAATTTAATGTGCCGTGCACCAGGTGCGGTGGAACCGGCAAAGTCCGCACCATGTGCCGCACCTGCAATGGCGAGGGACGAGTGCGCCGCAATGAGACGATCGAGGTGCGAATCCCGGCGGGAGTCGCCAGCGGTTCCAGAGTTCGCGTGCCGGGTAAAGGCAACGCCGGAACGATGGGCGCGCCGGGCGGAGACTTATATTTGCGGATCGAAGTACGGCCGCATGAATTTTTCGAGCGGCGCGGCAATGATATTTATACCAAGGTGCCGGTGACCGTGAGTGAAGCGTCACTGGGGGCGAAGATTGAAGTGCCCACCATTGATGGCCGTGCGCTGGTGCGCATTCCGCCGGGAACGAACAGCGGAAAGACGCTGCGGCTGAAGGAAAAGGGAGTGCCGAGCGCGAGGGGCGGAGCGCGCGGGGATCAGTACGTAGAGATTCAGATTGTGGTGCCGGAGCCAACCGACGAGCGGGTGCGGAATTTGATGAAGGAACTGGAGACCGTGGCGCCGGGTGATCCGCGGAAGGATTTGTTTGCGAAGGCGGGAGTTTAATTTGTATGCCGGCAAAAGCTAAAAAACGGGCGAAGGCTGGGTACATGATCAGCGCGGTGGCGGAATTATATAAGTTGCATCCGCAAACGCTGCGGCTTTACGAACGCGTGGGATTGCTGAAGCCTTCGCGGTCGCAAGGAAATACGCGGCTGTATACCGACCAGGATCTGGAACGGCTGGATGTGATATTGACGCTGGCGCGGGATATGGGCGTGAACCTGGCGGGCATTGAGATTATTTTGAACATGCGTGAAAAGATGATTGAGATGGAAAGACAAATGGGCGAGTTTGCGCACGTGGTGCAGCAGGAGTTGTCGAGAGTGTCGGCCCGAAGAGATGAAATGGTGCCGAAGAACGCGATTGTGCGAGCCGCGCCGCGCCTTGTACGGAGCTGAAGAATTTTTGTTTTAGTTTTTCGCAAATTTTAGAAACCTTCCTTCCACAGTTTTCCCAATGATGAGCGCTTGCGGTACGAGTGGTGCGGTCGTATGCTCTGGCAAAGGTACGTAGAATGCCTATGGCGCGGGAAGACTGTTTGATTTGCAGAGGAACGGGATGGAAGCTGGTGGCGCGCGGGGATCGCGCCGGCGGGAATGTGGCGGTCGCTTGCGAATGCGGCACGGCGGAGCGGGCGTTGTGGGTGATCGATCGCGCGAAGATTCCCAAACGGTATGAGCATTGCGATTTCGAAAGTTATGTGACCGACCTGACCGATGGCAAAACCTGGACAGCGCAGCACGCGCAATCGATGTCGCAAGCAAAGTTGATGACCAAAGGATTTGTGGCGGGATACCCGGGCTCATCGGAAAAGGGATTACTGCTGATGGGGCCGTCGGGCGTAGGAAAAACGCACCTTGCGGTTGCGGCGTTGAAAGAGCTGATTTTGCGGGGGCATGGCGGGCTGTTCTGCGACTACCGGGAATTGTTGAAGGAGATTCAAGGGAGCTACAACGCTGCGAGCGAGTCGACGGAGATGGGGATTCTGGAGCCGATTCGAACGGTAGAGATTTTGGTGCTTGATGATTTGGGTGCGAGCAAGCCTTCGGATTGGGTGCGGGACATTGTGGGCATTCTGCTGAACGCGCGCTACAACGAAAAGCGCACGACCATCATTACGACAAATTATATAGACAATCCCGGCGCGGAGGGCGAGGTGGCGCGCTTGCCGAACGGGAAATTGGTGGCGCCGGTGCGGGAGGATTCACTGGAGCAGCGCATTGGCACGCGGATGCGGTCGAGGCTTTATGAAATGTGCCGGACGCTGGAAGTGTTCGCGCCGGATTTTCGGCGCGAGAAAACGCAGGCCGGGCGCGCTGGGGCGTAAATGCTGCAAACGCAGTAGTTGCGTGGTAAGAGCGGGATTTAACCTTCCCGCAATAATCGGTTTATTGACACAACGTTAAGGCGGCTAGTATCCTTCTCAGGTTGCAGCGTTCCCCGTATCGCAGCAGCATTTCTCGCCTTGCCCAAACAACCTAGTAGGGAGTCCGCAAGGGACCATTTTCGGCTGAAAGGGCGACCGCATCGCGGTTGCTCAAAATCGACTAAACAGGGATAGACATCCCGGAGGCAACCAACCATGTTCACCGACCACGATAACCCGGCAACCGCAGCAGCTGCCGCACCCGCGCACGAACCTGAAAATCCGCAAACGGCTCAGAATTCAGAAAAGGAAAACAACGTCGAAACGCCGACGCAGGCGCAGGCGGAAGAAAAGCACGAAGCCTCGACAACGCCAGAAACCGCCGCAACTCGCACGGCACCGGAAGAAGCGCATGCCGCGGCAGAGTCGCAGGCAAAAAGCGCGGCTGGAGAAACCGAAGCGACATCGGCGGCAGAAGAAGCGGCCGGCTCAGAAGAGATGAGCAAGATCATGGCGGAGTACGACCAGCAGCAGGAAGCTGCCGCGTCGCACGAAGTGGTTGAAGTGAAAGTGGTGGCGTACACCGAGCATGGCGTGGTGGTGGACATTGGCGGAAAAACCGAAGGGCTGATTCCCGCGGCAGAATTTTCGGAGACGGATATTCCGCGCCCGGAGCCGAACGCCACGATTGAAGTGCAGCGCACCGGCGAGACGAAAGATGGCTACGCGATCGTTTCCTATCAAAAGGTGCTGCGCAAGCGTACCTGGGAAAAGATTGAAGCGGCGTATAAGGCGAAGGAAACGCTGACCGGCAAAGTGGTCGACCGCATCAAGGGCGGGCTGGTGGTGGATATCGGCGTACGCGCGTTTCTGCCCGGCTCGCAATACGATTTGCGTCCCACGCAAAACCTGGATGGTTTGGTGGGGACGGAAGTGCAAGTACGCGTGACGAAACTGAACCGGCGACGCGGAAACGTGGTGGTGAGCCGCCGCGCGCTGCTCGAGGAAGAGTTGCACGGCAAGCGAGCGCAGCTGATGGAAACGCTGCACGAGGGCCAGGTGATTCACGGTTACGTGAAAAACGTGACGGAGTATGGCGCGTTCGTGGACCTGGGCGGAATCGATGGATTGCTGCACTTGACGGACCTGAGCTGGGGCCGGGTGAAGCATCCGAGCGATGTGGTGAAGCCGGATCAGGAACTCGATGTAGTGATTTTGAAATTTGAGAAGGACAAGCAGCGCGTGTCGCTGGGGTTGAAGCAATTGATGGCCGACCCCTGGGTGAATGCGCAGGAAAAATATCCGGCGGGCGGGAAAGTGAAGGGTAAAGTTGTTGGCGTGGTGGATTACGGCGTGTTCGTGGAGCTGGAACAAGGGATCGAAGGGCTGGTTCACGTTTCGGAGATGAGCTGGTCGAAAAAGCCGCAGCACCCGTCGAAGCTGGTGAAAGTGGGCGATGAGGTTGACGTGGTGGTGTTGGACATTAAGCCCAGCGACCGGCGGGTTTCTTTGGGAATCAAGCAAGCGCTGCCGGATCCATGGCTGGTGACGGCGGAAAAATATCCGGTGGGCACCGTGGTTACGGGCAAAGTCCGGAACATTGCGGAATTTGGCGCGTTCATTGAACTGGAAGAAGGGTTCGACGGATTGGTGCACGTCGGGGATGTGAGCTGGACCGGGCGGGTGAAGAATCCGCATGAAGTATTTAAGAAGGGCGAAGAGATTACCGCCAAGGTGCTGCGCATTGATGAAGAAAACCGCCGCGTGTCACTGGGCATAAAGCAGGTAAATGATATTTGGGGCGAATGGTTCAAGACGCACAAGGTCGGCGATGTGGTGAAAGGCAAAGTTTCGCGAATCGCCACGTTTGGCGCGTTCGTGGAAATGGGCGAAAACATTGAAGGGCTTTGCCACAACACGGAGATTGAAGAACGCAAACGCCGCGACGACAGCGGTGGAGCGTTCCGTCCCACCACCGGACCGCTGAAAAGCGCGGGGCCGCTCGAACCGGGCAAGGAATATGATTTCAAAATTATCAAAATCAGCCCGGAGACGCGGCGCGTGGGATTGAGCTATCGCGCGGCCGTGAAGCAGATCGAGCGCAAAGAGATTGAGCAGTATCGCTCGACGTCTAAAACTACGTCATCAGCCACGGCAACGATTGGCGACATGATGAAATCGAAGCTGACCAATCGTTAATTGGTAATTGGGGCCGGTAATTGGGCGGGCGCCAGAAATGTCTGGCTACCCACGAGCACTCGCTCGACAGATACTAGGCGAGCGAAAAATAGTTTCCCTCGGGCACAATTTAGTGATAGGAAGGGGGGCAACCCAGGGCACGGGGGTGCTTGTGAAAGCCCCCAGGTATGCTATAACTATCGGCGAATCTTGAAGTTGTCTAGCGAGGGCAGCGGACCATGAACAAGCAACCCACACTAACCAAAGCCGACCTGATCGAAGAGGTACTGCGAATTACGGAGCTCCCCCGCAAAGAATCGGAAACCGTGGTTGAAACGATTTTCGAAAGTATTATTCAGTCGCTGCAAAAGGGCGACAAAATCGAAATTCGCGGATTTGGAAGTTTTCGCACGCGGCAACGGCGCGGAAGGATTGGACGCAATCCTAAAACTGGCGCGAAGGTGGATGTGCCGCCGAAGAAAATTCCTTTTTTCAAGCCCAGCAAAGAGTTGAAGGATTTTGTGAACGTTGCGGATTCAGATCATGCAGGCGCAGGCGGTTCTGCCTCATCTGAGGAGACAGCTCGTTCATAGAATTTTCCGTAGTGCGTACCCACCGTGTAATTTCGTATAGCCGAACATTTCAAATGAAACTGACGAATGACACTGACGCCGGGGGATTGGCGCGCGCATTTTGGGTTATGCTGGCAGTCGAGTAGTTGTTGAAAGGCGCGGATAGCGATGGACTATTTGTGGACACCGTGGCGCTTCCAGTACATGGAAAGAGCGAAGCGTGGCGAGCAGCCGGAATGCATTTTCTGCGAAGCGGCGGCCGGCAAAGACGACGCGGAAACTCTGGTGGTATATCGCGGCAAAAAAGCATTCGTGATTTTGAATCGCTACCCATATACCAGCGGGCACGTGATGATCGTGCCCTACGCTCACGTGGGTGAATTGGAATTGTGTGAAGCGGAAACGCTGAATGAAATCATGCAGCTGGCGCAACGCGTGGAAACGGTGTTCAAAACGGAATACAAGCCTGATGGCACGAACCTGGGCATGAACCTGGGACGCGCAGCGGGCGCGGGCGTTGTGGGGCACTTACATCTGCACGCGTTGCCGCGATGGATCGGCGATGCGAATTTTATGACCGTAACCGGGGAGACTCGGGTGCACCCCGAGGAGTTGAAAACCACGTACGAGCGATTGCGCAAGGGTTTGGCGAATTAATTGGCCGCGGCCGCGAGACGCCACCGCCGAGCAGCGTAGCGACAGCGAACTTTGCGTAACCGGCAGGAGATTTCAACGTGAATTTGGAGTTATCTGAAGAACAAAAATTGCTCCAAAAGAGCGTGCGGGAGTTTGCGGAGTCCGAGGTGCGACCGCTTGCGCGAGAAAACGACGAGACCGGCCATTTTCCCAGAGGGCTGTTCAAAAAGGCGGCGGAGCTTGGATTGACTGGAGTAGCGCTTCCGGAGGCGGAAGGCGGCGCGGGCTTTGATCACATTGCGTATACCATCGTAATTGAAGAAATTTCGCGATGCTGCGCGTCGCTGGGCGTAATTCTTTCGGTGCAGAATTCACTGTATTGCGATCCCATACATCGCGTTGGAACCGACGAGCAGAAAAAGCGCTTGCTGCATCCCTTCGCGCGCGGAGAAAAAATCGGCTGCTACGCATTGACGGAACCGCAAGCCGGCTCGAATGCCGCCGCGCTGCAAACCAAGGCGGTAAAAAAGGGCGACAAGTACGTTCTGAACGGCACCAAAGCGTGGATAACCAATGGTTGCGCCGCGGATGCGGCAATTGTTTACGCCAACTCCGATCCATCCAAAGGCGAAAAAGGAATTACCGCCCTGGTGGTGGAAAAAGGCACGCCGGGATTTCGCGCGGGCAAGGAAGAAAAAAAACTTGGAATTAACGCCACGGCGTGTAGCGAACTGATCTTCACGGATTGCGAAGTACCGGCGGCGAATCGCATTGGCAATGAGGGCGAAGGTTACAAGGTGGCGCTTTCCACCCTTGATGGCGGCCGCATCGGAATTGCCGCCCAGGCAACCGGAATCGCGCAAGGGGCTTTTGAGGCCGCGCTGAAATACGCGCAGGAACGGCTGGCGTTTGGGCATCCCATCGCGCAATTTCAAGCGATTCAATTCATGCTGGCGGATATGGCCACGGAGATTGACGCGGCGCGGCTATTGATTCGCAAAGCCGCGTGGAAGCAGGATACCGGCGCGCGATTCAGCATGGACGCCTCGATCGCAAAATTATTCGCCAGCGAAATGTCCACTCGCGTCACGCACAAAGCGATTCAGATTCATGGCGGCAACGGTTACAGCCGGGAATATCCGGTGGAACGCGCGTATCGCGACGCCCGAATCACGGAAATTTATGAAGGCACCAGCGAAATTCAGCGGTTGGTGATTTCCGCATGGGCGCTGAAGTCCTAAGCGCAACGTAGTATTCTGACGCTGTGGAACTCGATCGCTCGCTCCCTTTTGATGCTGCTCACGAAGAAGAATTTTTCTCCGCTTTGCCGGCGCAACCGGCGGTGTGCCTCATCGAGTCAAAGCAAGAGCAAGCGCAGCCTTATTTGATCCGCACAGCGGATTTGCGCAGACGGCTACAACGTCTGCTCGGCCCGCCCGAACCGGCGAGTAAGCGGCTGAGCCTGCGGGAGTTTGCGCGAGAAGTGCGATATCGCGTAACCGGTTCGCCGTTCGAGCAGTCTCTTACCTTTTATCTGCAAGCTAAAAATAAGTTTCCCGACCGTTATCGCGACATGATGCGATTTCGGCCTCCCGCGGTCCTGAAGTTAAGTTTGCGCAACGCGTATCCGCGCTGTTATGCGACGCGGCACATCGCGATCGACGCGCAGGGCGACCCAACTGGCGGGGCGTACTACGGGCCATTCGCATCGCGGCGCTCCGCGCAGGCTTTTGCTGAACGCGTGTTGGATTTATTCAAGGTGCGGCGCTGCCAAATTAAAATTCGGCGCGATCCACAATTCCCAGGCTGCATCTATTCGGAAATGAAAATGTGTCTGGCGCCGTGCTTTGCGGGATGCAGCGCGGAGGAGTATGCCGCGGAAGTCCAACGGCTGGAGGGCTTTCTGGATAGCGGCGGCGGGTCGTTACGCGAAAGTTTGGAAAAAGATCGCGAGAAAGCCAGCGAAGAGTTGGATTTCGAGCGTGCTGCCGCGCTTCACAAAAAGGTGGAGAAATTGGACGAGGTATTGCGCGGCCAGCCGGAATTGACGCGACGCGTCGAGCAACTGGATGCGGTAATTCTGCAACGCACCGCGGACGATAGAACCATTGGAATTTATGCCGTAAAAAAAGGCCGCCTGGCCGAACCATTTTTTCTGCGCTTTGCGGAAATGGCCAGCGAACAGCATTCCGTGGAAGAAACGGTGCGCGCTCATCTGGAATCGGTGATGGCCGCAAATGGCGTCGCGGGAATGAGCACTCGCCAAAGCGCGGCGGAGTTGAGCGAACACTTGTGGCTGGTGGCGCGATGGTTTTACAGCAATCCGCGCGAAGGAGAAATTTTTTATCGCGATAAGGATTGGCCGTACCGGCGAATTCTGCGCGCGTGTTCGCGACTGCTGACCAAGCAAATTCCAGAACGGAAGGGCCCTTAGGTGTACGAGTCGCCTAATTTTGCCGCCAACGATAATTCGGAGAAACGCCGCGTGGACGACGGGAAGGATAAACGAGATCAATTCGAGTGGCGGCTTCTGTTCTACGCCGCAGGAGCCGCGCTGTTCCTGTTCCTGCCCCCACTGATCTACGGCTTCGATATCTTCGAAATGCTGTACATTTTTGTCGCGGTCCCGATCTTTACCTTGATCCTGCTGATTGTCGCTATACGAAAAAAAGGATCGCGACGTCTAACGATCCTGGGCATTGCACTCGTGTATGCAGCTGTTTCCTGGGGCTTGTTCAGAAACTCTCGTGAACTACGCACAACTGGCAGATGGCTCCTTTGGTCGAAAGATTACAAAGCTAAGCTCCTGGCACAGCCGTCCCCGCCGAACGGAACGCTGAGACACATCGAATGGGATGGTTGGGGATTTCCTGGAGCCGGTAATACCGTTGTGTATCTCGTTTTCGATCCGAACGATTCGCTTTTTACAGCAGCGAAGACTAATTCGTCAGGACAATTTGGCGGCTTACCCTGCGAAGTCTATCGTGTTCGCCGTCTGGAAAACAATTATTACACTGTTCTATTTTATACCGACACCGAGTGGGATAGCTGCAATTAGCCGGGCATACCAGTAACGGCATTCGCCAAAAACTAGCTCGACCGCTTGAAATTGACCAATCAGGCTAACTGTTATACTCATCGGACCATCTGCAGGAAATTTGAAAGTTAAGTGAGAAAAAATGACTACGCACGCAACCGGCAAAGGAACACGGCAATATGCGACGCACTTTGCCAAAACGGTGGCGCCCGGACATTTCCGCGAAGTGCAGGGCCTGACACTGTCCTCGCTGGGGCTGGGAACGTATCTGGGCCAGCCGGATGACAATACCGATGCTCGTTACAAGAATGCGATTGTGTCCGCAGTGGAAAACGGAATTAACGTTTTGGACGCGGCGATCAATTACCGCTTCCAGCGCAGCGAACGCAGCATCGGCGCGGCGCTGAAATATTTGGAGGAACAAGGTTTTTCGCGCGAGAATTTGCTGCTGTGCACCAAGGGCGGATATCTGACGCCGGACGGCGCAATGCCCGCGGATCCCAACGAATATTTTTTTCGCGAATATCTGCAGCCGGGAATTTTTACCGCGAAAGATATTGTTGGCGGAAGCCATTGCATGACGCCAAGATTTCTTAAGGACCAACTTTCGCGCAGCTTGAAAAACCTTGGCGTGGATTGTATCGATGTCTACTACCTGCACAATCCTGAGACGCAACTCGCGGAAGTGGGAAAATCCGAATTTCTGAAGCGCGTGAATGGCGCGTTCGAATACCTGGAATCCGCGGCAATGGGGGGTAAAATCCAATACTACGGAATGGCTACATGGAATGGGTTTCGCCAGGAGGCCACCGCGGGCGACGCCATGCAATTGGGGCAACTGGCTGAAGTGGCACGCGGAATAGCCGGCGATACGCACAGGTTTCGCTTTGTGCAACTGCCTTACAATTTGGGGATGACGGAAGCGCTTACACTGGGAAATCAAACGCTGAACGGAAAAACGCGCACGGTGATGGAAGCAGCGGCGGAACTAGGAATCACGTTGATCGCAAGCGCTTCGCTGTTGCAAGGACAAGTGGCAAAAAATCTGCCGGCATTTGTGGCCGAAGCGCTTGGCCTGGAGAACGACTCGGAACGCGCGCTGCAATTTGCGCGATCGTCGCCGGGGATTACCACCGCGCTGGTAGGAATGTCCAGCGTGGAACATGTTAAAGCGAATGCCAGGCTTGCGGGAATCGCTCCGGCCACGAAGGAACAGTTCACCAAACTATTCGCGCGAGGCGAAACCGCGTAGCGGCGTTAGCGGGTGATGAGTTGCGGGTGGCGCGCGGTGAGCCAGTCAATGATGGCGCGATCGAGCCGGTCGAGGCGGCCAGTGAAAAAATGATCGGCTTCCGGGACGACCACAAGTTTTTTTTCTTCGGGCAAGGTAGGTAGCAGCGCTTCCACTTTTTGCAGCGCGCCGTGTTCGTCGTTCGCTCCGTGAACGAAAAGTTTTGGCTTCGCGCAAGTCTGCAAGTACGAAAAATCGCAATTGTTGACGGGTATTCCCAATCCGATTAAATCGTTGACACGCCGGTCTTCGCACGCAACTCGCAAACCGACCCACGCGCCAAAGCTGAATCCTGCTAGCAGTAATGGAACTCCTGGATATTCGGTGGCGAGAAATTCGATGGCGGCGCGAACGTCGTCGCGCTCTCCACGGCCGCGATCGTGCACTCCCGCGCTCAGTCCCGCCCCACGAAAATTAAAACGAAGAACCGCGAGGCCCAGCGCATCCAATGATTTTGCGGCTTGGTAGACAACTTTGTTGTGCATGGTGCCGCCGAACAGCGGATGAGGATGGCAGACGATGGAGGCTATTGGCGGAACAGCTTGGTTTGCGGGCGACCACTGCACCGCTTCGAGGCGCCCCGCCGGGCCATCCAGAAAAAATGTGCGCGAATCGTGGGCGGCATTTTTTGCGGTGGGGGCCATGGAAGAAATAGTTTAACCGAAGTAGCCAGAGCAGTGGCCAGACCAGTGGCCAGAGAGGGGGCGCAGGTTTGGTCATTGACCGCGGTTTTTGGTCATCGAGCGTGGCTATGGAAGGTGCAGAGTTTCATTGCACGTAGGCCGTACTAGAGCTAAAAGATTCGATTTACAGATTGCAGTTTACAAAGCGCAATGTTACCTTCGCCGCAATGTTACAAGGAGGCGTAATGAATGACGGAGCGGACCGGCGCGTGGCCCGACGATTTAATATGTCGCTTCCCCTGCGGATAGTGCCGTGCGGAGCCAGCAAAGAGGAACTAAAAACGCAAACGCGCGATCTCAGTTATCAGGGATTGTATTTTGTTGCTGAAGCGCCAATGAAGAAAGGCAGTGAAATCGATTTTGTGATTACTCTTCCCGAAGAGATCACCATGCACAGCGATGTGAATATAAGATGCCGCGGCCAGGTGGTGCGAGTGCAGCAAGAGGAAAACGGGCATAGCGGGATTGCCGCAAAAATCCAACGGTACGAATTTATTCAGGGAAATGGTTCCGCCGCATAACTGCAATTTTTCCACGCCGTTTTTCTTATATAACTTTTAATTCGCGTATAGCTCCGTTGTAAATTCATCTCGCGCAAACAGCGGAGTGAAGGAGGGCGCATGTATCACTACGACGCTACGATTGCTCTGGAAGAATTGCAGGAAGAAGCGCTGCTGCCGCATCCAGTAAAATTGCGGGATATGATTCTTCGCACCAAGCTGGGACCAGAGGAAGCGCAGGTCTTAAACCATGAGTTTCAGGAATATTTGACGCGGTTCGGCGAAATACAAAAAACGGCGAAAACTATTTTGCAACAAATCGCGGCGGGACAACGCAAAGCAACCTGATACCTGTGCTTTCGACTTGATGAGACTGGCCGGCCTGTTAAACTAAAAATACAACCATGCGACGTTTCTCTGAAGGACTGGCCGGATAAATTACCATGCGACGCCACACACTGCTGATCGATGCGGACGATACTCTCTGGGAAAACAACGTATTTTTTGAGAAAACCATTGAAGATTTTATTACTTTAGTCGAGTGCAGCGGGTATACGCGCGCGTACATCCGGCATATTTTGAACGAAACGGAACGAAAAAATATCAGGCAATATGGCTATGGGGTGCGGTGCTTTGGGCGTTCGCTGGAAGAAACGTATCTGAAGCTGGCGGAGCACATGGCGCAACGCGAAACGCTGGCGAAAATTCATAACAGCGTCAGCAGCCTGGAGGGCACCCCACCGAAGATTTTGGACGGCGTGCCGGAAACTTTGGCGTATCTGACCGAGCGGCACCGGCTGATCCTGTTCACGAAGGGTGAACCGGCGGAGCAAGCCGCGAAAGTGGAACGCTCCGGGCTGCAGGGATTTTTTGAAGCGATAGAAATTGTGAACGAAAAAGACAGCGCCATGTACGCAGGGCTGGTACGCAAACATAAAATTGTGAAAACGCAAGGCTGGATGATTGGCAACAGCCCGCGCAGCGACATCAATCCAGCGATGAGCGTGGGATTGAACGCCGTGTACATCCCGCATCAACACACCTGGCAACTGGAACATGATCCGGTAATTTCCGGCACGGGAAAATTAGTAATCTTGCCTTCGTTTCGCGAGCTTCGCGCCCATTTTTAGGCCCACGTATTTAGGCCCCGCATAGCATTTTTCAAAATTTAGTTTACGGTCCGATGTACCGCCACTTTGGATGTTGTGGTGGCGGCGTATTGCGTAAAGCTGGTGTGCTGCCACGGGGGTGCTGCAACAAATGGCGAGCGGAGAAATTTTATGACCATCGCGGCTGCTATCCAAACGGATTGGCGTCAACACTGGTTTGAAATCGAAGATGCAATTTACTTTAACGCCGCTGGGCAAGCGCCAATGCCCAAAGCGGCGCTACAAGCGGTGCAGAACGCGCTCGAGTGGAAAAAATATCCGCACCGCATGCCGGACCACGCGTATTTCGAGGTGCCAAATCAGATTCGCGAATCCATTGCAAAATTAATCGGTGCAAAAAAAGAAGAAATCGCGCTTACGACCGGCGCGAGCACAGGCGCGGCCGCGGTCGCCTACGGATTGGAATGGAGGACCGGAGATGAAATTCTGGTCGCGGACGGGGAGTTCCCGTTACAGTACTCGACGTGGAAGCCGATGGAAGACCGCGACGGCGTGAAAGTTCGCGTGGCTGCACAGCGCGAAAGATGGATGAGTGCAGACGATTTTATCGCAGCGCTCACGCCGAGGACTAAATTGGTTTCGGTTAGCCTGGTGCGATTTGACGACGGCTCGTTGCTGGATGCCGCAAAACTTTCGGCTGCGTGTCATGCGCAGGGTGCGTTGTTGCTGCTGGACGCCAGCCAGAGTTGCGGCGCGATACCGCTTAATGTTGCGAGTCTGGGAGCGGATTTTGTAGTGGCGTCAGGATACAAATGGCTGCTTAGTCCTTATGGCACGGGTTTTTTCTGGATTCGCGGCGAGCTCATTTCGAAAATGCGGCCCGGGCCGTTTTACTGGCAGGCGGTGGAAGGAGCAAACCATTTCGGCTCGCTAGTTTTTCCCCAGCCAAAAGCGGAAGTGGGAGCGAAGCGGTGGGATTCCGCGGAAACGGCAAGTTATTTTAATCTTGCGGGGATGAACGCTTCGCTGGAGTTTGTCTTGCAAGTAGGGCCGGAAACGATCGCGCGGCACAATCATAAACTAATCGATTTGCTTTATTCGCGGTTGCCAAAGGACCGCTGCGTGCCGACGAGCCCGCTGCGTGCGGCTGAGCGAGGACCTTATGGCTGCTTCGCGGCGCGAACGCCGGAAAAAACGAAGGAGCTGTACGCGCGGCTGAGAGCGGAAAATGTTATTGTTAGCTTGCGCGAAGGACATTTGCGCGTTTCTCCGCACCTTTATAATACGGAGCGCGACATCGATCGTCTGATTGCGATAATCACATCATGACCAATTCTGAAGCGTGGCCTAGAATCGCCGTCGTTGGCGCGGGAGCGGTAGGCGGATACTTCGGCGGAATGCTGGCGCGCGCGGGTGCGCCGGTGGTGATGATTGGCCGTCCGGCATTTGTCGCGGAAGTTGAAAAAAATGGATTGTTCATAGATTCGTTTCGCTTTCAAGAACGCGTGAAAGTGGAAGTTTCCTCTGAAATTGCCGCGGCGCGTGGCGCGGACGTGGTGCTTTTCTGCGTAAAAACATTGGATGCCGCCGCGACCGCGAAAGAATTGAAGCCGTACCTCTCGCAAGAGTGCATTGTGGTGAGTTTGCAAAACGGCGTGGACAACATTGCGCAAATTCGGGAAGCCGCTGGGATCGAAGCAATTCCGTCGGTGGTTTACGTGGCTGCGGCAATGCCTGAGCCGGGGCATATCAAACATGCGGGGCGGGGCGACCTGGTCATTGGACCCCCTAGTGAAAAAGTTGAGCGCCTCGCGAAGCTGATGAGCCGAGGCGACGTGCCGTGCAAGATTTCCGACAATATTGAAGGCGAATTGTGGACGAAATTTTTGTGGAACTGCGCGAGCAACGCGCTGACGGCGCTGGGTCGCATCAGTTATTCAGAACTTGCAGCGGACCCGGACGCGCGAAAGCTGTATGAAAATACGGTGCTGGAAGCGCTGGCAGTGGCGCGCGCCGCCGGTGTACGAATTCCCGCGGGCGATGACCCGCAAGCGTTGATGGCGAAATCGCTGCAAACCGCGTCACAACTCGGCGATGCGCGATCTTCCACGGCACAAGACATGGCTCGCGGAAAACGCACCGAGATTCATTCGCTGAATGGGTATATTGTGCGCCGTGGGCTGGAGCTGGGTGTGCCTACCCCGGTGAATCAGGCGCTGTTCGCGCTGATAAAACTAAGCGAAGGAAAATAACGACGCGCTTTGCGGATCCATCAGGATTGGTTCGCGCTGTGGCGCCGGAAAAAAGTAAGGCAAGCATCGCCCTGCCGCAAAACTCGCACGCGCTCCAAATTTCCAAGTTGCTCAGGGAATGCAAAATCGCGGCGGTGTTCAGCGATGACAATGCTTCCTTCGGCTAAAAAGCGCGCGGTACTCAAAAAACTTAGAACCCTGGCGTAGTCCTCGGTAGCTGCATAGGGCGGGTCCAGAAAAACAATATCGAAGCGAGGTGTACCCTTTGGCGTGGTGTCCTCCACTTTTTGCAAACCGCGGAGCGCGTCCATGGTCATCACTTTTACGCCCGTGTGTATTCCCAGGGTTTGCAAATTCTTGCGAATGAGCGTCGCGGCCGGGGCGTGGTTCTCGATGAAAATTACTTCCTCGGCCCCGCGGCTGAACGCTTCGATGCCCACGGCACCGGTGCCGGCAAAAACATCCAGAAATCGCGCCCCCACGACTACCGGAGCGAGAACGTTGAAAAGTGTTTCGCGCAGATAATCGCTGGTAGGGCGAAGAGCATTGCCCTTCAGCGTTTTCAAGATGCGGCTGCGATAGGTTCCGGCGATCACACGCATGGTTGACTCATGCCAATAAAAAGAGGATCCCAACTCTGAGATAAATGTCCGATAAAAGGCACATGACAGCCCGGCTCACCCGATTTTCGCCAAGTGATAGCGCCGCTGCCATTGCTCGGGCAACGCATGCAACATGCGCCGGAGCGCCTCAGATTGCGCGGCGTCTTCCGCCATGGCAAAAGCTTCGCGTCGCGCGGTCTCCAGAAATTCACGATCGCGCAGTGGATTCGCAACATGAAAACCCATGTCGCCCGATTGACGGGTGCCAAAGAATTCACCGGGGCCGCGAAGTTGCAAATCCGTTTCGGCAATTTCGAAACCGTTATTGGTGCGGACCATGGTTTCGAGCCGCGTGCGCGCCTCGTCCGTCATCCGAAACGGAGCAACCAGGATGCAGTGAGATTTTTCCGCGCCGCGTCCAATTCTGCCGCGCAATTGATGCAATTGCGAAAGCCCAAAACGCTCGGCGTGTTCAATGACCATCACGCTGGCGTTGGGAACATCGACGCCCACCTCCACAACCGTGGTGGCCACCAGAATCTGCACTTCATTTTTCCGGAAGCGCTGCATCACTTCTTCTTTCTCTTCGCTGGAAAGCCGTCCATGCAGAAGTCCGACGCGAAGCTTTGGAAAAACTTCCTTTGAAAGCCGCTCATATTCTTCGATCGCCGCTTTGAGTTCGAGCTTGGACTCTTCAATCACCGGATAGACGATATAGCCTTGCCGGCCGGCCTGCACTTCCCTGCGCAAGAATTCCCAGACGCCGGGCAAGTGCTGCTCCGTGGTGGTGCGCGTGGTGATTGGCGTACGCCCCGGCGGTAATTCATCAATCACCGAAACGTCCAGATCGCCGTATAGCGTAAGCGAAAGCGTTCGCGGGATCGGCGTGGCGGTGAGCACCAAAACGTGCGGGGCGTGACCGTAGACCGCGGCTTTATCCATCAGCCGCTTACGCTGCAGAACTCCGAAGCGGTGTTGCTCATCGATTGCCGCAAAAGCGAGTCGCGCGAATTGCACATTGTCCTCAATGAGCGCATGCGTGCCGATCACCAATTGCGCTTCGCCGCTGCGGATGCGCTCGAGAACAGCAATCTTTTCCGCTGATTTCAATCCGCTGATGAGCAACTCGACGCGGTAACCGGCGGGGCCCAGGATACGCCTCGCCGAAAGAAAATGCTGCACCGCGAGGATTTCCGTGGGAGCCATCAACGCTGCCTGGCATGCATTTTCCATGGCGATAACCGCCGCCTGCATGGCCACAATGGTCTTCCCGCTGCCGACGTCGCCCTGCAACAAGCGATTCATCGGAACAGGTTTTTCGAGATCGATGGCGATATCCGCGAGCACACGTTTTTGCGCCGCGGTCGGTTTAAACGGCAAAATACGCTTGAGCGCCGAGCGAATTTTTTCTTCGCGGACGCGAAACGCCACGGCATTTTCCTTGCGATGAGCTTTCCGGTCGAGTGCCAGGCTCAGTTGATACAGAAAAAATTCTTCAAAAATTAATCGCTGCTGCGCGGGAGAGCGAAACGCATTCAATTCCTCGAGCGAGGAGTTCTGCGGAGGAAAATGCATGTGTACGACCGCTTCGGCGCGCGAAGGATATTGCAATCGCGCGAGCAGTTCTTTCGGCAAAATGTCCGGCATCCGTGGATCAACAAGCTGCACCGCGGCATACATGGCGCGGCGAATGGCGCGCGAGCCAAACGTGCCGATTGCCTCATAAATTGGGACGATTCTGCCTACTTCGGTAGAATCCAACTCTTCGTTGGCGAGCACTTCAATTTGCGGATTCACCATTTCGAGGCGCGCCGGACGAAGCCGGTCGACCTCTACCCTCCCGTGCAGAATAAGAAGCTGCCCGGGCTTGAGGCGTCCTTCAAGATAGCCGCCGTGAAAAAATTTGCACGGAAGCGAACCGGATTCGTCCTGCACCAGCAGATGATAAATAGCGTCTCGCCCACGCATGCCGCGAACCGCCTGGCCGCTCATGACCCGCACACGCAGCGTAAATGTTCCGCCAGGCTTCACTTCGCGAACGGGAGAAAAACGCGTGCGGTCTTCGTAGCGAAAAGGAAGATAGGAAAGCAAATCTTCCAGAGTATGAATTCCGCGCTTGGCCAAAAGTTCAGCCCGCTGCGGTCCCACTCCTTTAATCATGCGGACTTCAGTGTCGAGACGGAGAGACATGCGAAGTTCTTTTATACCATTGCGACAGGACGGCGCGCTTTCTGGGGGCTCGCACGAACCGCGAAAAGCAGATTCCTCACTTCGCCTTACCTGCAATAGGCAGGCCTGCCCGCGCAGGCAGGTTTGGAATGACAGTCAACGAGGAGTTGCATGTTAACCCCGCGTGTCGCTAGAGTGGGGACTCCGCGCGTGCGGCGCATTGAGGGAGGGTTCGTGTCCGGAGAGCGATTGACTGGTGCCGAAAAGCGAGCCCTGCTGTTGTGGGTGGCGCTTGGAATTATTGGCGCAATCTTCGCGCACAAATATTTCTTCCGCGCTTTTCCCGAAGCGTCGGTAAATTTCCAGGTATCCCGCGACCAAGCTCTCAAAAACGCGCAAAATTTTGTGTCCAGCCTCGGCGAAGACGTCAGCTCCTACCAATCGGCAATTATTTTTACCGTGGACGATACCGGAAAGACGTACCTCGAGCGCAAGCTGGGGCTTCAGGAAGCCAATCGCCTGATGTCATCTGAGTTGAATATCTGGTATTGGGAAGTACGTTTTTTCAAGCCACAGCAGGAAGGAGAATTTCGTGTGCGCGTCAACCCGGCGGGAACGATTGCCGGTTACCAACACCACATCGAGGAAGCCCGCGCAGCGCCTGCGCTGGATCGAAGCGCCGCACAAACCCTCGCGGAACAATTTATTGCGAGCAAGCTCGGACTGCAGCAGAGCGCATGGGATTTTCTTCCCGAGGAAGTGAATTCCAATAAACGATCAAACCGGCTAGATTGGTCATTTACCTGGGAAAAACACGGATTCAAGGCTGCGGACGCGCCATACCGCATGCAAGTGACGCTGCAAGGCGATCGCATCGGAAGCGAAGTACAGTTCTTGCGCGTGCCCGAAACCTGGGAGCGAGACTTTGCCAAGCTGCGTTCCGGGAATGACTTTTATACTTTGGTGGCGACGATTCCCTACTTTTTCTTTTTAGGCACCGCAATCTGGCTGGGCATTTCGCTTACCAAGCAGGGCCGCACCAGTTGGGGTCTGGCAATCAAGCTGGGAGTCGTAGTGGCCGCGGTGCTTTTTTTGATGCAGCTGAACTCCTGGCCGCTTGAGCGCATGGGATATGACACCAATCATTCCTATAGCACATTTGTTTTTTTGCAATTCGCCAAAGCTTTACTTTTTGGCATCGGCTCGGTGCTGACGATCAGTTTGGTTTTGCCCGGAGCCGAGCCGCTTTACCGCGCAACCCAGCCCGAGCATCTGCGCCTGGGCAAGACTTTCACTTTGCGCGGATTGCGCTCCAAGGAATTTTTTTCCTCCGCGGTCGTGGGCATGTCCATGGCTTCGGCGCACATTGGTTTTATCGTGGCGTTCTATATTGCCGCGACGCATTTCGGCGCCTGGGCGCCCCAGGAATTAAACTATGAAAATTCCGTGGGCACGCCGTTTCCGTGGATCTCGGGAGTGGCTATTGGTCTGCTCGCTTCCACAAACGAAGAATTTACTTTTCGGCTTTTTGCCATTCCGTTTCTTCGGCGGATAACGGGCTCGCGCGTTCTCGCCGTGCTGATCCCCGCGTTTTGCTGGAGCTTTCTGCACAGTAATTATCCTCAAGAACCGGCGTACATTCGCGGAATTGAAATTGGCCTGGTGGGAATTGTCGCGGGAATCGTGATGCTGCGCTGGGGCATCCTGGCCACTTTAATCTGGCACTACACCGTTGACGCTTCGCTGGTGGGTTTGTTTCTGATCCGTTCAAACAGTTTCTATTTCAAAATTTCCGGCGTGATTGTAGCCGCCGCCGCGTTGGCGCCATTTTTATTCTCGGCGGTTTCGTATCTTTCTCGCGGTAAATTCGAAGAAGATACTGACCTTCTCAATGCCGCGGAGCCGGTGACCGAAATCCGTTTCTCGAGCCGTGCTGATGCCGCTCCGGCGGCGGTTGAATCACGACAATATCAACCGCTGTCGCCCGCTATGCTCGGCATCCTGGCTTTGTGTTTGCTTGCGGGCGGATTCCTGGCCTGGCGTTTAAAACCTCACACCATCGGCGATGACTTGAAATTATCTGTGGATGCGCGTTCCGCTCGCGCACGCGGGGACGAGGTGATGCGCCAGCACGGCCTGGACGCAAATTCCTACTACCATGCAACGCTCTTTGTGGACACCACCGATCCAGTTGCCAATGAATTTCTCAGGCAGCGAATCGGAATTTCGCGATTGAGCCAGATTTATGCGCGCGAAGTTCCGGGCGGGCTGTGGCGTGTGCGATATTTTCGCGATAGTCAGCCGGAAGAATACGCGGTGATTTTACGACCCGATGGATCGTTGCACTCGCTCCGGCATATTTTGCCGGAAGACGCGGCGGGTGCTTCACTGAGCCAGCTAGAAGCGCAGTCGCGCGCAGGCAGTTTTCTTCAGCAGGAAAAAAATATCGACCTGAAAAACTGGTCGCTGGTGGAGGCAAATTCTGATAAGAAGCCGCATCGCATTGACCACCAGCTGACGTGGCAACGAAATATGCCGTTGGATTCGTCTACCTTTAACCCTCTGTCGCAAAATACTTGGGGTGATCATGCCTATGCGCGAATCGAGGTTGACGTCCTGGGCGATGAGGTATCGAACTACCGAACGTACATCAAAATCCCCGATGATTGGCGCCGCAAGCAAGAGGAATTGACGCTTTCCCGAGTCTTAACAAGTTATGCGCTGCCCATTCTGCTTTTCGGCGGACTGGTTATCACCGCACTGGTCGTTTTTCTCAAGGACTTGCGTTCCGATGCGGTCCGCTCGATACCGTGGAAGCGGCTGGTGCGCTGGTCGCTTTGGGGACTGGCTGGATACGTCCTGGTTTTCGCTTGCGGAAACGCTATTCCCACCTTTCTGGGAAACTATCAAACGTCAATTCCGCTCAAGACGACGCTCGGTGGTGTTGTAATCGGGTTATTGCTAGGCGCGCCAGTTTATCTGGGCGGCTTGGCCCTGGTGTTCGGATTCGCCTGGTATTTCGCGAGGAAAGCTTTTGGGCCGGAGCATCTTCCGGGTTGGGCGAACATGCCCGCCAGTTACTATCGCGACGCGCTGTTCATCGGCCTGGGCGGGACTGGCGCTTTAATTGGCGTGAACCATGTGCTTGCGGCGTTAAATAGAGTGTGGCCAACCGCGCACCGCGCAACCGCCGCTTCCCTGGGGCAGAATTTTGACGCCATCTTGCCGGCCGCCGCTATTATCGGCAGCACCGTGCTTCGCGGCCTGTTTTTTACCGGCATCATTGCGGCAGTGAGTTCTTTTATTGCGGCTCAGGTAAAGCAGCCCGTACTACGCGGCTTGATTCTGGTTCTGGCAGCGCTGGCCATGGTGGGTGGGAATTGGGGCACGCCCGCTGACTTTGCCAAACAGTTGATCACGCGACTGGTGCTGCTTGCAGTGCTGGCCGTGGGAGTGCGTTGGGTCATGCGATTCAATATCCTGGCGGCGTTTCTGGTGGCGGCCTGTACGGGCTTGCTGGGGGCCGCAGCAGAGCTGCTGTCCCAGCCGAACCGGTTCTACCGTGCCAATGGGATTTTCCTGGTCGCGTTCCTGGTTCTGCTGCTCGGATGGCCTCTTTTGGCCTGGCGCATGAAAATCACCGAAAAGGCCGCTTAGACCAGGGCAACTTGCACCTTTTTTGTAAAATCATCGTACATCCCTGCATCCCTGGCCTTTTCTGCCGCTTCTAAGCCGTTTACGGAAACATATCTACCCACAGATACGTTGTCTATAGTGCGGCTGCTTACCGGGGGCGACGGGATGCGTCCAAATTGGATAGTTGCGCGGCGGCGGGTGTCTTCCCATCGGAATGCCTATGCGCTAGCTTGTCACATGGCCAGTCGCAAAGCCGACGGGCTCAAAATAGAGGCGAAATATGCCGCTTCCCAGATGGTCTTTGGCTGCTGCGAATGAAACGGGCCGCTCGGGCTGCCTTGAAGCCGCCCTGGCCACGGTGACTTCTTTGCCTAGCGACGAACGAGCCTTGGTGGCGGAAGCGCAGGCGGGCAATACCGCTGCTTTCGAAGCGCTGGTGCATCGCTATGACCGCGACGTTTTGCGGCTGGCTCTGAACCTGATGAAGCGCCCGGAGGATGCCCGGGACGTTTACCAGGAAGCTTTTCTGAAGGTATACCGCAATCTGCACCGCTTCCGTTTTGAATGTAGCTTTTATACCTGGCTATACCGCATTGTCACCAACGTTTGCCTCGACCACTTGCGGCGGCGGCAGGCCCGCCCCGAGGATCAAGCTCCGGAATCCCACGCAGGGCACCTTGAAGAAACCGGCAGTGATTTTTTTGAGCGGCAGAGGGAGCAGCGCCCCAGCCTCGACCCCGAACGCCGGTTTGTAGCCAAAGAGATTCAAGCGCAGATTAATTGCGCGATGCAACGGTTGTCTCCTCGCGAGCGAATTGTATTTGAGATGAAGCACTACCAGGGATTAAAATTGCGAGCGATTGGTGACGCACTGGGCACCACCGAGGAAACCGTGAAGAATTCGCTTTTCCGGGCAACTCGCAAACTCCGTATTGAGCTTGGGGGCTTGCGATGAGCTTTTTTACCGCGGGCGATGCGTGTTCGAAGATTGCGCCGCTGCTCGTGTTTTACGATTGCGGTGAATTGACCGCTGCGGAGCGTGAGCAGGTTGAAGCGCATCTCGCGATTTGCAAGGCTTGCGCGGATGAACTCGGCGAAGAACGCAAGATGATGGAAACCTTGGGCGATTTGCCGCAAGCAGCGGATCAAATCGATTCCGCGGGCGTTCTGCTTTCGCGATGCCGCAGCGAACTCGCCGAGGCAGTGGATGACCTGGTTCATCCGCCGGCGCGTCAAAATTCGTCGCATGTTTTCGGCTGGGTAGGGCGCTGGATGGCCTTTCATCCGGGATGGAGCGCTGCCGCGCTGGTGGTGTTGGGCCTGGTGGCCGGGACTCAAGTGGGCCCCTGGTATGGCGCCTTGAATAGCGGTGATCGCAGCCAGGCGGTAAGCGTGATGGCCGCGCCGCGTCTTAGCGATGAGCAGCTTTCGAAGATGGCGGTCGCTGGGATCAGTTTTATGCCCGGGTCGGACGAGGACACTCCTGGAACTGTTCAGGTGCGCCTGCGCGCTGAACAACCGCTGGAACTGAATGGCAGCGTGGACGATTCCGACATGAAGCGATTCCTGACCTACGTGGTGGCCAATGGGAATCAGTTCGATGCTGGCGTGCGCCTGGATTGTCTGGAAGCGCTGAAGGCCCGCAGCAGTGATGAACAAGTGCGGCGTTCACTGATCACCGCGGCGCGCAAAGACCAGAATCCCGCGGTGCGCATGAAAGCGCTGGAAGCATTGCGTGATGCCACGGCGGACGTTGCGGTGCGCGAAGTGATTTTGGATTCGTTGCAACACGATGAGAATCCTGGCGTGCGCGTGGAAGCGGTGAATATGCTGGTGCGCTCGCTGGAGCAGAATAACTCGGATGAGAATTTTGCGGTGAGCCCGATGCACGAGGCGCCGGAAATGGCTCCCGCCGACCCTTCGCTGGAGAGAATACTGCGAGCTCTGGAAACGCTGCAGCATCAGGATCCGAGTCGCTATGTGCGGTTGCGCAGTGCCGCGGCGCTACGACAGATTGGGCCACGCGAAGTGCAATGATGCTTCGCTTCCAACAAATTTTGCCGCTTCTCCGCGTCGCCGCGCTGATGAGCGGACTTTGTGTTTCTGACGCGGCATTTTCTACCGAGCGCCACGAGCTTGCTGAATTTCTCGTGGAGCCGGTCAAAGCTGAACCGGTTTCACCACGCGCGTCCGCGGACCGCTCCGGATCCATAAATACAACCGAAAACCAAACTTTGCGGCTGACCACTGACATGGGTTCAGTGAAAGTGATTGCGCTCGCGAAGGGCGCGGCGCCCGTGGTGAACTATTCGGTGCATATTGAAACGGACGCAAAGGATGCGCTGGCGCAAAAATTGCTCGACAAGTACGTTTTGTCCGCCAAGGCGACTAACGCCGGCGTGGAAATCAGCGGCGCTCTGCCGACAGGTTCGTCGCGCCCACAGGCGGGCGCGCAATTCTGGGTCGAGTACACAGTTTACGTGCCCGCGAGTTACGGCGTGAGCATCGAGACCGGCGCCGGCGATATTGAAACTCAAGATATTGGCGGCCGGGCAAATTTGGTTACGCAGGGCGGCAATATTCGCGCGGGGCGTGTGGGCTTTGCTGGGCCGCGCGTTGTAGCTACCGCGGATCATCCCGTGGCGCGCCTGGAAACTGAAGGTGGACACATTCGCGTGCTGGATGTCGCCGGGGACACGACTGCGTTCACTGCGGGCGGCCACATAAACGCCGGCAACATCGCCGGCAGCGCCGTTCTGCGTAGCGGCGGCGGTCACATTCACGCCGGGCAAATCAGTGGAAAAGCGCAGTTGGAAACCGATGGCGGAAATATCACCGTAGGCAAAGCGGGCAGTTTTGTTGCCGTGCGTACCGGCGGCGGTCAAATTGATTTTGGTGAAGTACGCGGTTCGGTGCATGCCCAGACCGGTGGCGGCGGCATTCGCATAATGTATGTTTCCGGGCCGATGGAGGTGGAATCAAACGGCGGCAGCATTTGTCTGACGCGGGTAGCCGGCGCGGTTCGCGCCATGACTACTGGCGGCACGATCACCGCGTGGATCAATCCGGACAATTCTTCTTCCACCGGGCCGGTGCGCCTGCCGGGGCCATCGCAACTAGCCTCCGGCGTCGGCGACATCGTGGTTTTTCTCCCACGCAATTTAGCCGCGACCATTGACGCCTCGGTGGAAAACGGCGGCGATCATCGCATCGAAGCCGACCCCGCTTTACAACTCGTTACCGACCCCTCGCACTCTGGCGCGGGACCGGTACACGCCACAGCCGCGCTGAATGGTGGCGGCGATGTTCTGAAGTTGCGCACCGCTGGCGGAAAGATTCGCCTGCAATTCATGGATTCGCAAATCGCCCTTCGCGAATCCTTGATCAACGAACAAAAAGCGCGCCTGGCGCAACATTTGGCCGAAACTTCCCTCGAACAAGTAGACCTAAAGAATTTTGACGACATCGCTTCCCTTTCCGAGTCATCCGGCAATTCCGCGGACAGCGTGAAACTCGACTGGGTCGACAGCATGGTGGATAAGTTGCAAGTTGCATTTCTTGGCGGCGTTCGCGAAGACACCGAAGAATTCAAAAAGCGTCTGGTGTATTCTCCCGCGCCTTGCTATCCGGAATTGGCTCGGCGCGCGGGTTTGCAGGGAATTGTTCGCCTGCAAGTGCGCTTGAAGAAAGACGGCGCCATCGAAGTGCAAAAATTGCTGAATGGCGATCCCGCGCTCGCCGATGCCGCCATCGCCGCGGTAAAACAGTGGCGCGCGAAACCCGAATGGATCAACGGACAAAAGGTGGAAGTGATCTCGATGCTGTCGTTCAATTTTCAGCTGCACTAAAGATTTTTCGATCATTTACGCGTGGTGTGAGATTCATCTAGTCGCTCGGAACGTTCTCGAAGGGGGACACTATGTTTCGTCGCAACTTTCGCGCATTTGCTTTCATTCTTTTTGTCTCTTCACTGCTGATCGCTGTCCCAAGCTTCGCTGTCACCAAGGAGTTTAATCAAAGTTACCCGTTGCAGCCGGGCGGAACGTTTGAACTGCAAAACGTGAACGGTACGGTGGCCGTCGAAGGATGGGATCGCAACGAAATTGAAGTTCGCGCGGTGAAAATCGCCAAGAATCGCGAGTCTGACCTGGAGCGCGTTTCGATTGACGTACAAGCCAAGCCCGGCAGCGTTTCCGTGGCCACGCACTACCCGCAAGACGAAGGCGTGGAAGTCGCGGTGGAATACGTAATTCACGTGCCACATGGCGCCCGCGTGGAACATATCGGCACCGTAAATGGCGGCTTGCGCGTCGCGGGAGTCGAAGTCATCAGCGATCTGCACACGGTAAACGGCAACATTGAAGTTTACGAAGCCGGCGGCAGCGTGCACGCACACACGACAAACGGCAATGTGCGCCTGGAGTTGCCGCGCCTTCTGGAAACGCAAAACGCAAAAGTGGAGACCACCAACGGCTCCATCGTTCTTGCGCTTCCTACGTTCACACAAGCAAATCTGGAAGCTCGCTCCATGAACGGTAGTTTTTCATCGGAGCTGGCTATCGCTATGCAAGGTTCCGCTCACCCCCGGCAAATCGTCGGGAAATTGGGCAAGGGTGGCGCTCCCATTCAATTGCATACCATCAATGGCGGCATTCAATTGGTAGTTTTGCGGTCAACGGTTTAGCGTCCGCTGCGTCTAAACAGGTAGCAGTCGAGGAAAGGGAAAAAAAGGAACAAAGATGAACAAAACAAAAACATTTTTATTTCCAACGGCACTGGTACTTGCCGGAATCGTTCTGATCGCGTTGCCAAGTCCTTCCAGAGTGAAGCAGGACGACAAGAGACCTGTCATCGTGGAAGAAGGCAACGTATTGTTCAGCTCCGACGACGAACCAGCGCTGCAAGAACAATTCGTGATTCCCTTTAACGAGGAAGGTGCCAGCTGGCTTGGCGTTGAGACTCACGATGTAACCGCGGAAAAAGCAAAGGAGTTCAAACTCTCAGCGGAGCGCGGAGTTTTGTTGGGCAAAATTGTGCCGGATAGTCCCGCCGCAAAGGGCGGTCTCAAACAAAATGACGTGGTCATGGAATTGAACGGCCAGCGAGTGGAAAGCGCCGCGCAATTCCGCCGCATGGTTCGCGAAATTCCCGCGGGGCGCACCGTGCAGCTTGCCGTCTGGCGCGAGGGCCGCACACAAACGCTAAGCGTCAAGCTGGGCAAATCCGAAGAAGGCCATTCCAAATGGATGAAATCGATGCCCGGTTCGTTCGCCTTCAAAATGCCGGAAATTCCGCTCATTCCTGAAATGCCTGAAGGACCGGGGATGGAAAATTTTAAATTCTTTTCCGGCGCGCACGCGCGGCTGGGAATTGACGCGGAAGACCTCAGCGGCCAGCTGGCCTCCTTTTTTGGCATTCCCGATGGCGAAGGAATTTTGGTTCGCAGCGTTAATTCCGGTTCACCCGCGGAAAAGGCTGGCCTTAAAGCCGGTGACGTAATCACCGCTTTGAATGGCGAACGTGTCCGCTCTGTTGGTGAATTGCGTGAAAAAATCTTCGCGCACAATGATGCCAAGAACATGCAACTCAGCGTTCTTCGCAACAAAGCGGAAACAAAACTCAACGTGGAATTGCCTCCCGCCCCGGAGAAGCAAATGCACGTCATGAAACACCACACCAACGTCTAACCTACCCAATAAAAAAGGGACTCGGCTTTTGCCGGGTCCCTTTTTTAATTTCAACTAAAATTATTTATTTACTAAGGCTAATTCTTACTTCTTTTTCTTTACGTTAACTTTCGTCTCAATTCCTGGAGCGATTGCCTTCAGACCTTCCAGCCCTTGTTTAGCTTGCTGTCCCCATTGCCCGTCGGGATCCAGTTCCACGGCTTTTTGGTACGCCTCCACTGTTCCTGGTTGAATGATAACTTCCAGTTTATTTCCTACCTGTTTTGTTTCCATCGCGCCAACCAGCGCTGCGCCCAACAGATACCAGGTTTGCGCGCTCTTGGGGTCCAGTTCGGTCGATTTTTTCAGCGGCTCCACGGATTCTTTCAGCCGCCCAGCGTTGTACAGGCTGATGCCAAAATTGCGCCACGCACCCGCGGCGTTAGTCGGATCCAGTTCGGCGCTTTTGGTATACGCTGCATGCGCATCGTCAATTTTTCCCCCACGCGCCAGCACGTTGCCCAAATTGTTGTAGTAAGCCGGAACCTCCGGTTTCACGGCGATCGCCTGCTTATACGCTTGCGCGGCCTCGTCATTTCGTCCGGCCAGGTCATACGCTTCACCCAGCTTGGCCCACAGAAGGTGCTGATTTGGATCTTTTTCTGGAGCGGCTTTTTGCGCGGCCTGAAACTCAGTAATCGCCTGGCCGGAGAGATCAGCCAGTTTCTGTTTTGCGGCGTCGCGTTGGTCTCCCGGCGCTTTAGTTAACTCGGACTTTGCCGTGCGCACTTGATCCAGCAGCGCGTTGCCCGCGGTAAAGTGTTCCTTCATCCCTTCAAATTTCTGTTTCTCTTCCTCTTGTTTCTTAACCTGCTCGGAATACTCCGAGCCCTGCTTCGCTACGATATCCTTAAAATTTACGCTCACGTCGCTGGACTGCCCCGCCGCAACGCGGCTCTGTACCGTGAAGGGCTTGTTTGGCGCCGGCAGTATTATGGACACGGTGTATACTCCGGTCCGCAAGTTACGAAACGCGTAATTTCCGTCCTTGTCCGTTTTGGTATCGGATTTTGCGCCCTGGTCGCTTACCGCCTGGACCGCCATGTCTGCCCACGGTTTGCCTTGCACGTCCAAAATTTTTCCGCTGATCCCGCCGTCACTCTGTGCGGCTGCGTGCGGCGCGAAAAAACTCGCAAGCGCTACAATCAGAATTGTCGCGAGCGACCACGACTTCATCACTGGCTTCATGCTTCTTCTCCTTGTAATTCCGAGACGCAAATTTTAAGCGGGAACCCTGGCCCTACCTGGCAAGGTTTGGTTCGCCCTATTATCATTTAACCGGGCTGGTTTTCCAACAACCTGCTTGCGGAAATGTTTTGCCGGTAGGGGATCGGGTCGGGTACACCGGCTTCGGCGAAGGCGCGCAGCCGCAAAAGACAGCTGTCGCACGCGCCACAAGCGGCTTCTTCGCCCTGGTAGCATGACCAAGTTAGATGCAAAGGTGCGCCCAGCGCGATGCCTTGCCGGATAATCTCGCTTTTCTTCAGCCGGATTACCGGCGTAACAATTTCAATCTCGGTTTCCGGCCGCGTTCCCACTCGGATCAATTCCTGGAACACTTCGTAATACTCCGGGCGGCAATCCGGATACCCCGAACTGTCTTCCGCAACTGCTCCAATATAAATTGTTCCCGCGCCGATGGCCTCCGCCCAGCTGACGGCAACGCTCAAGAAATGAGCGTTGCGAAAAGGCACATACGTCACAGGAATTGCGCTGCCATCCATATGCTGCGCGTCCAGTTTGTTTTCTGGAACGGCGATGCGCGCATCCGTCAGCGCGGAGCCGCCAATCGCTCGGAAGTGATCGAGCGTGACAGGTAACCGCCGCTTCACTTTATAAAAATCCGCAATGTTTTCGAAGGCCTGGCGCTCGCGAGCTTGGGTCCGTTGTCCATAGCTGGCATGCAGCAAGGCAATGGCGTCGGCCCCGTGACGTTCCCGCGCGATCGCGGTGCACACACACGAATCCATTCCGCCACTCAGCAGAACAACCGCCTTCGGATTGTCCATTTTTTCCATAGCATTACTTGCATTGGGCAACGCTGGCTCTTAAACGCCCTTGGTCGACGGCTCCCACACAAATTTATGGAGTTGTAAACCCAGTCGCACCGGCAAGCCATCCGCTAAAATCCATTCCACAAGGGTACGCGATTCGAGGCCCGTCCACTTTCCGGCGGGATCATCGAATACCGGCGAAAACAAAACCTGTTTTACTTTTTTCGCTAAATTATGTTGCGCTGTAAAATCCTTGGCAAATTCGTAATCGCGTCGCGTGGAAATTACAAATTTCACTTCGTCATTCGCGCCGAGCTCTTCGAGGTTGCGCATCTCAAAGGTGTCTGCTTCGCCGGAATCGGGGCACTTCACATCGACAATTTTTATAACCGATTTGGGAAGCATGCCAATGTAACGCTCGCCGCTGGTTTCGATCATCACCGTATATCCGGCGGCCAGTAATTGTTCCGACAGTGGGATTACTTCCTGTTGCAGCAATGGTTCCCCTCCCGTTATTTCTACGAGCGGAACGCTGGCATCGGCGCCGCTCGCGCCACCCTTGCGTTGCGCCAATTCATCAACTCGCGCCACTACTTCTTCAACGCATGTTTTTGTGCCGCCATGGAAAGCGTACGCGGTGTCACACCACGTGCATCGCAGATTGCAGCCTGTAAGCCGCACAAAAATGCACGGCAGCCCCGCGCGGGTTCCTTCGCCTTGAATGGATTTGAATATTTCGGTGATGAACATGCCGAGCTATGGCCTTATTAAACGCTAACTTTTGCTTTGCGCGCGTTGCGGCGGGCAAGCCAGTAAATCGCGCCGAAAAAAAGCGTCATGGCAATAAATAACCGGCGGTAGCCAGGCGGCATGCCCATGGAACGAAAAACGAGTATGTACCCGGCGGCGATCAATAGCGCGGGAATCAAAACGATAAAAAAACCACGATTCATTGCTCCCCCGAAAATCGCATGCCGTTGTCCTGTTACGCGCCGGGGCGGTACTGCGCCCGTGATGTGTCGGTTTCCCACAAAATCGCGTCCGTAATCCTCGCGCCCGGCGGTAAATCCTTCAAACGCGCCGACACTTCTTCGTAAAAATATTTTGCAAGATTTTCCGCGGAAGGATTCACGGTTTTAAAAGGCTCGAGCGCGTTCATAAACTGGTGATCCAGAATGGCAATCACTTCGCGCAGCGCATGCTTCAAATGCGCAAAATCGCACAGCAAACCGATTTCATCCAGTTGCGCGCCCTCTACCGTAACGCGTACGCGATAATTGTGCCCATGCACATTCTCGCACTTTCCCCGGTACCCGCGCAGGGCGTGCCCCGCGGAGAATGTTTCTTCCACGCTTACCTGAAACATGTTTCTCCTAAAATTTATCTACGCGCGACCCGAAGCGCGTTTCGCTCCAGGGGATTCCAAAAAATGTCCCACATCCACAATCTCGTGCGTAGTTGCGTATGCCGGAAGCGATTGCAAGAAAATTTTACCATACGGCATGCGCTGCAGGCGGGTGTCCAGCAGCGCCAGCACCCCGCGATCGGTTTTTGTGCGGATCAGCCGCCCAAAACCCTGTTTAAGCGCCAGCACCGCTTGCGGCACCTGAAATTCGGCGAAGGGATTGCGGCCTTCGTCCTGCAGCGCGCGAACCCGCGCGGCGACGATGGGGTCGCTCGGAACGGCGAATGGCAGGCGATCCACAATCACGCAGGAAAGCTGTTCGCCGGGCACGTCAACGCCTTGCCAGAAGCTGGCGGTCGCAAATAAAACCGCGGCCTCAGTATTCTTGAAACGTTCGAGCAGCACGGATCGCGGCGCGGTTCCTTGCAGAAGCATCGGAAAGCCGATGCGCCCGCGAACTCGTTCGTACAAATCGTTCATTTGCGAATAACTGGTGAATAAGCAAAACGCGCGTCCTTGACTGTGTTCCAGGAGCTGAATAATTTCGTCCGCCGCTTTCGCCGCAAAGCCCGCGTCGCGCACGTCTGGCATTTTTGTCGGCAGATAGAGCAGCGCTTGATGCGGATAATCAAATTCCGGGGGCAGCGTGCGCTCTTTCGCGTGATCAATCCCCAGCCGCTGCCGGATGTAATCAAAGCGGCCCGCCACCGTGAGCGTTGCGGAAGTCAGCACTACCGTGTCGAACTGTTCGAACAGCCGCTCGCGCAGAATCTGGCTTACATCAATGGGGGTGGCGGTCATGAACACGCCTTTATGACGCCGCTCGTACCAGTAAACAAAATTTTTCTCGTTCGATTCGAACAAAAACGACAATTCCTGCCGGAGATCAAAGCTGCGCCGCCCAATACGTGTCAGTTCCTCCGGCTTCGGAGTCATGGCCGCAAATTCAGTCTCGAGACCCTTTAGCGAATTGGCCAGCGCGTCGTACGCTTCGCGATTTTGCTCTATAAACGCTTCGCGTTCGCCGCGGGAAAACGGAAATCGCCCATCTCGCGCGGGAAACGCATCGAAAAAGGCGCGGCTCTTCTCGCGAATGCGCTGCGTTCGCCGCAACAACGAAGGCGTTCCCAGATGCGCCAGCCGCATGGTGTGGTCCGCGTCACGCGCCAGTTCTTCAAAACGGAAATTGGATATTTGCCGCCCGAAATAATCGCTGACCACGTCTTCCATTTCGTGCGCTTCGTCAAACACCACCGCGGAATATTCCGGAAGGATGCTGCCGAAATCGTCCTTCTTCAGCGCCAGGTCCGCGAAAAACAGATGATGATTCACGATGATCAGGTCGGCATCTTTCGCCCGGTGGTGCATCGCGGTCACAAAGCATTCGTTGAAGTCCGAGCACTTTTGCCCCGTGCAGGTATCGCGCCGCGCATCAATCCGCGTCCACAAATCCGAATCATCCGGCAAAAAAGTAAGTTCCGCGCGGTCGCCGGTTTCCGTCAGCTTGCTCCATTCGCGAATCTGGCGGAACGCGTCGAACTCATCCATGCCCTTCAGCATGGGCTCGTCAGCCATCGCATTTACCTTGGAACGGCATAGAAAATTCGAGCGACCCTTCATCACCGCGACCTTTAATTCCGGCGCGAAATGTTTTTGCAGGAAGGGCACGTCTTTTTGATACAGCTGTTCCTGCAATGATTTGGTAGCCGTCGAAATAACCACCCGGCGTCCGCTGCATATCGCGGGCAATAAATAAGCGAGCGTCTTCCCTGTTCCCGTGCCTGCTTCCACGATCGCGTGATGATGTGTTTCGAACGCGTCATGCACCATCTCCGCCATAATCAGTTGCCCGGAGCGGTGCTCATAACCGCCAATCATGCTTTTTTCCAGAAATCCGCCGGGACCAAAAACCTCACGCATCGACGGCTTGCCGCTCTGAGAGGATGTTGGTTCGGGCGACTCGGCTTCGGAGATGTCTATATCTTTGAGGGATTCCAGGTGAGCGATCGTCGGATCATCATCGAACGGAATATATTCGCGCACGGGTGCGCTCATGTTGCGCTTTTTCTTCGCCACGGCAACTTCTATTCCCGGTTTGGGTATGCGCTTGACCAAAAATTTTGCCCGGTTCGCCGCCATCCACTGGCGAACACTGACAGCCCGTTATGCAGCAATCCTCTGTAACGATAACATATTCAAACAAATTGCCTCTCCTTCGCGATGCCAGCCCGGGAAACCGCTGAACCTCGCCTGGCATCTACCTCTGACAACGGAATAGGCTTAACATTTGAGGTACAATCCCAGTCGTTGCGGCATGTCGTTATGTCAAAAAGGGCATAAACTCTGCATCGGAGTCTTTCTATGAAACGCACTCTGCTTCTGACAACTTTCTTGGCCGCGATTTTTATGAATTCCTGCGGCCACGGTTCTTCAACGTGCACGATTAATTGTGGAGGCGGAAACGCCACGCTGAACGTCACCATGAGCACCGTTCCGCTCACCCCACCACCGGCCACTTCCATTCTCTCGTTTAGTCTAACCGTCACCGGAATGTCTCTGACGCCCACCACCGGCAGCGATATCAATATTCCGTTGACCGCAACGACGTACGTTTTTGACGCCGCCAAATTGCAGAGCGATTCAGCGTTTCTCGGCCAAATTCGCGCCAACGTGCCCGCCGGTACTTACAATAAAATCACGCTCGCGGTCACCAATGCCTCCGTCACCTTTTGCACTCAGCCAAATCCCGGGGTAGCAGGCTGCTCCGCAAGCAGCATCGCAACGGTCAATGCCAATCCACTGGTATCCACGCCCGCAAGCGCGCTGTCGCTGACTTTGGCCGCTAATGACCAGCGAGGCGTTCGCCTTCAGCTCAATATCGCGATGGGCCTCACACTCAACGGCCAGGTCGTGACCGCGCTCACGCTGAATCCGCCGCCAGCTAACCCTCTCCCGATCCTTAGCGCCGTCACGCTGCCTCCGTTGAAATCCAGCCTGGCGAGCGGCCAACTCGATTTTGTCGAGGACTTCACCGGCGTGGTCACTGCGATTACGGCCTCGACCGTCACGGTAACCACTTCCGGGCACGGCGCGATCACTGCCGTTTCCAACGCTTCCACTTCGTTTTCTCCAAATTGTTTGATCACCGGCCTCGGCACCGCTGAGGATTTTTCTCATTGCGTCACGCTTGGTCAACTCGCCAGCATCGACACCGCATTGAACGCCGACGGCACATTTACGCTGCTCGAGTACGATCCCCTCGAAGCGGTCGCTACCGACTGGATCGAAGGAACCGTGACATCAACGCCAGCATCTACAACGCAATTTCAGATCGTCGCCAACGACCTTTTTCTCAAGCCCGCCGCCAGTTTGATCGGAACAAATTTGCTCCCGGGGACTCCGGTCACCGTCAATCTTCGCTCAACAGCCACCGGCGGAGTGAAATTCGCGGTCGATAGCAAAGGTCTAAATGTCCCCATCAACGAGGTCAACCTGTTTTCCAGTTCGAACGACACCTCGGTGCTTAAGCCTGGTCAGACCGTCGCGGTTCACGTGGTAAGTTTCACGCCAGCTGGCGGCGGCATTCCGCCCACCGTAACAACGGATGTCGTGCAGTTGCGCTTTACGCGCGTGACCGGCACCGTCACCGTGGTTGCTCCGCTTAATTTCACCATCCGCAATCTTCCGCCCTATTTTGGCGCCACCATACCGCTCAACGTTCAACTCAATCAAACCGTTTTTCCGTCGCGTGCCGCCACAAATTACGATGGCGTCACCGACGCCACCGGTCTCATCATTGACGGTGCTGTTTCCATTCGCGCTATATACTTCCCAACGTCCACGGCGCAGCCCTTCAGCGCCGCTAAAGTTCGCAAGTAATAATTTTTCTCCTCCGGGAAAAAAAGGCCGGCCCAATTATCTGGACCAGCCTTTTTTAAATGCCTCGCGCTTATTTTTAATACTTCGCGCTTCGACCTACGCCGTCTGCACCCCGCCAACCGTAGTGGTCGGCGGCAGCGGCCCCGGACCCGCGGGCGCCGACGGGATCCCCGGAGCGATCATTGGCTGCAACTTACGATAAATCGCCAGCGAAATCGCGCCCATTCCCCACAGCATCACCGCGAACTTCACCCATCCGCCCAAATACGGCAAAGCCCCAACAGCACGTATCACCAATAATCCCAGCACCATGCGTCCAATCAACGGCCAGGTTTCGCTCGTGCGCCCCAGCATCCACTGCCCGATCACCGCGCCCACCACAATCTGCGTGCACAACATCATAAATATCCACAGGAAAAAGGTCGAAATTCCCACCAGCAATCCAACAATTGTCACGCACGCAATCATCGCCGCTATGGGCGCTCCTATCAATACCAGCACGCCAAGTCCAAACGAGAGCCCGTACTGCTCGCCTGACCGGACCGCTTCCTGCGCAAACCGCGGCATCAACGCGAACAACACCAAACCAAGTAGCGCAAACCCCGCGGACCAAATCACCATCCATATTGCGTAGCCCACGTGGCCGTGCCCTTCGTCATGTTCCAGCTTTTCGAATTCCAAGGGGTGCGCCAGTTTCGCCTCCGGAGAAACTTCCGCCGGCTTGTCTCCCTTGAAATGCGCCCGCCCTTCGATCACCGCGGTAGATCCGATGATCAGCGCTTCCCCGTGCCCATCAAACGACCCGCCAACCGTTCCGGTAATGTTGGTTTTTTGAAAAAATCCCAGAAAATCCTTTCCAACTTTTCCGTCAACAGAAAGCGATTCCCCGAACGCTGTTAGGCTGCCGCCAATTTTCCCGGTGGTATCCAGGTTGCTCGTCTCGTTGAACGTCAGCACATTCTTCCCAACGGTTCCGGTAATAATCAGCGCGTTCACAAACGAGCGCACGTTGCCGTCCACTTGCCCATTCACTCGCAGCGATTTTGCGAATGAGATCACATCGCCAGTCACATGGCCGTTTACGTCCGCACTCTCGGTAAACAAATACAGGTCGCCATCCACGGTGCCATCCACGCGAACGCGCCCACCGGAAAGAAACGTGTCGCCCTTTATCGTTTCGTCCTTGTGAACCTCAACGGTGTCGCCCTTGCGGAATTCCGCAGCCGCGGCTGGACTCGGCAGCGCCAGCGCGGCGCAAAGGCCGGTGATCACCAGCGCCAGTGCCGACGTGCGACGCAGCCGTTTGCGGAAAAACACCGCGCAAACTCCCGCCAGCATCACCAACGCCAGCACCTCGAATAAAGTGAACATGGATTGCCATCCTTTCCAGAATGCGCCTTGAAAGATCAACAAACCGAGCAGGTTGGTGCCGCCAAAACCTGCTTGTTGCAGTTGCTGCTCCCACGGCTGAATGTAACCGGTGTACAGCGCATACATACCCGTTGCCGCCAAAGCAAAAACCACTCCCCAAATCCATTGCATGGATTGCCGCGCATGCTGCTGGAAAGCCGCTATCCTGGCAGGCAATGGTTCGTCTTCCTCCAGCATCGCTCGCGTCAAAAGTCGCGACTCGCGCTCCAGCGCGCGCAACAGTGTCCGGCATTCGCCGCATGTTTGCGTGTGCGCGGAAACCTCCAGCGCGCGGTCGCGCTCCAGTTGCCGCTCGACGTACAGCAGGCAGGTCATCTCATCAAGATGCTTGGTCACGGGAATGTTCGGAGAATCGTTCACTGCGCCCCTCCCGCCGCCAGCGCTCCGGTCGCGCCAAGAGCGGTCCGTAAGTCATGCCGCGCGCGCAGCAGCACCACGCCCACAAAAGCGCGGCGCACTCCCAGCGCGTCAGCAATCTCTTCGTAACTCATATCCGAGTAGTACCGCATCACCAGCGCCATGCGCGCGCGTCCGCTCAGCGAATCCAACGCCTTGCGAACTTCCTCGCTGGTGCGCTGTTCGATCAGCCGATCCAATTGGCTTGGGTCAGGATGTTCCAGCGGCACATTGTCCAGATCGTCGGTTTCCTTGTCCTGGCGGATTTTCCTTCGCCGTAAAATGTCCCAGCAGTGATTCGCGGCCACCTTATAAAGCCACGCCGAGAACGAACGCGTCCGGTCGTATTGCGCCAGCTTGTCTCGCAGCTTCATAAAAACTTCCATGGTCGCATCTTCGGCATCTTCCCTGGTCGGCAATGCCCTGCGGCAAAAACGAAATATCGCCGGCGCAAAATCGCGATACAAATCGCCCCACGCCTCACCATCCCCAGCCTGGGCCCGGGTGATCACGTCCGTGAGGTCTCCCCGAGCCTGCGTGCCCGCGGAACCCTCAGCCTTTGCTGGAACACTCATTCGGCCTGGTCTCGGTGCGTCCATAAGGTAATACGCAGCCCACCCTCATAAACTTACACGCCCGTAACATTGCCCCCGTCGTTCGTATGGCCCCTATGGCGCCCGTTCGCCCGGGCCCGTATGACCGTCCTTCGCCCGGGTCATCCTTCGACGCAAGCACTCTATCAGAATCCCCCGCATATCGAGCCTCACCCCGCCGCCCCTCCTAAATCAAAAAAGCGGCCCCGATTAATCTCGGGGCCGCCTTATCAACCTAAATTAACCGCAATTAAAAGACAAATTTAGCCGCAATCTGCAAGCTACGCGGCCCACCGCCGCCCAGAAACGGATACCCGATTCCAACATCTCCGGTTACCGTCAGGGGATAGAAACCGCAGCTATGCCCGGTAGCGACGTTGTGGCACACCGAGCTCGCCGGATCGGTACCCTTTGCAATTCCATTAACATCCGCAGCCGCCAGGAACCCCGGGTACAGCGGGCTTGCAAAGTTGGGATGGTTAAAAAGGTTATACGCTTCGAGCCGCAGCTCCAGCTTAACGTGCTCAGTAAGCGATGTGTTCTTATGAATCGTAAAGTCGAACTGGCGGAAGTTCGGCCCTACCAGCGAATTCCGCCCTTCGTTTCCGAAGTGCATCGAATTTACTCCCCCCTTGAACACGCAATTGCCTGCGAAAATATCCACTCCGTCCAGCGTGCACGGCACAGCAAACGAGCTCAAATCCAGGAAGTGCGTCGGGTCGTGATAGTTGTACTTAATCGGCCCAACAATGTCCGGCTTGGGAAAGAACGTTCCGCTGCCGTCATAGTCATCAAACGTATAGATTAGGTGAAACGGCTGCCCCGACTGCGCGGTCACGATTCCGTCGAAGCCCCATCCATTCTTCAGTCGTTGCCAGCTACCTCCGAAAGTCGGAAATTCGTAAATAAAGGCCCACGTCAATCTGTTTCGCACATCAAAATTCGAGTTTCCCTTATTGCTCGCCAGGTTGGTGTTGTCCGTTGGCTGCGCCGCGTTCGGCACGTAGTCCTCGCCGTCGCTCGCAGTGTCAATCGAGTGGCTCCACGTGTAATTCAGCGAGGATGTCAGTCCATGCCATCCGTTAATCCGCCAGCTCGCCTGCAGGCTATGATAGTTCGAGTTTGCCGCGCTCTCCTGCCAATAAATCACGTTGCGGAAGGTGCTTCCATTCAGCGGCCCCGGCACGCAGCATCCAAACGCAGCATAGTTGTACCCCTTAATGGTCGCGGCGCTCGGCTGGTTTATATCGCGGAAATCGTACAAATGGTGTCCCGTCGACCCCACGTAACCCAGTTGCAGCACCATCTTATGCGTCAATTCCTGTTGCAGGTTCAAATTGAAGTTCTGCATGTACGGGCTTCGAATCTTTGGATCAACTCCGAACTCGTCGATCACCGGCTGGAAAGACGCAAACACCGGAACGTCTGGAGCTAAAGTTCCCGCTCCACTCGTCCTAATTTGTCCCGGACCAGCCAGTCCCGAATAAGCTGCCCCCGGTGCAAAGTTGGTCGTGTACGGCAAATGCCCTAAAAACATATCTTGTGAAAATGCGTCATAAAAAATTCCGTATCCGGCGCGAATCACCGTCTTGCCTCTGCCCGTCAAATCCCACGCGGCACTGATCCGCGGCGCGAAGCCTCGACGATCCGGCTGGTACAGCTGCCCTTTACCAACCGCGAAGACATTACCGGTCTTTGGGTCCACATTGGAAAACAACCCATTCTTTTCCTGCACCACTCCAAAGTAGTCGTACCGCAGCCCAAGGTTAATCACCAGTTTGCGAGTCGCGTGGAAGCTGTCCTGCACATACGCGGCGTGAGAATTCTCGAAGGTATTGCGATTGCTGTTCCCGGTGTACTGACTTGCGTTGCCTGCTGGGGTTCCCGCCAAAAAATCCGGAAACGTCGCGAATCGCAACCTTCCCCGATAGTTTCGGTTAAATTTCTGCGCTATGGACGTTCTGCGGAATTCGTAACCAAACTTGATGTCGTGCTTACCTGCCTTCCAGGAAACACCGTCAATAAAATGCCAATTGGTGTCGACGCGCTGTTTTGGATCCGCTTTGTCCGCTCCCAGTTGCGGAAAACTCGCGCCGGTAATCGAAATCACCGGCAATCCGAAGTTGTAAGGATTTCCATTATTCGGCGTTCCTGCGCCCACCGTATCTAAATGGATCGATGACGGATCAAACTTGCGATCTTCGGGAAAAAATCCTTCCGCGAAACGGTTCCAGCCAAGTCGCGCCTCATTCAATAACGAAATTGAGAAATTTCTTACGTACGACAACGAAATCAGTTGCACGCGCGTCGGCGTCACCGTGTTATACCCTCCGACCAGCCCGCCACCGCTTAACGCCAATGGAAAGCTCTGAAGGCTATCGCCAAAATAATATCGCCCGGTCAACAAATTATTCGCGTTGAAGCTGTGATCGATCTTCGCGATTGCGCTATCCACGCGATTCGAAAAAGGTGTTGCCAACGTCGTATTCGTGCCTCCGTTGGCGTAACAATCTGCTGGCGCTGCGCCGGCCGGCGTGGGCCATGCCTTGCCCGCATTGATTAAATTCTGAATGACCGGATTGATGCTGGTGATGTCCCCGGGAGTCGGCGCGTTATTCGCATAGTCAGCGGCTGTTGGCACGCATGCCAAGCTGCTTTGCGACCCAATCTCACGCACTCCTTCGTAGTCCGCGAAGAAAAAGGTTTTGTCTTTGCGAATCGGCCCCCCCAGCGCGCCCCCGAATTGGTTGTCGTGGAACGGCTGTTTCGGCGAACCCACCTGGTTGAAATAGTTGCGTGCGTTGAGCACCGTGTTCCGCAAATGATCAAACGCGGAACCATGCAAACCGTTCGTCCCGCTCTTGGTAACAATATTGATTACCGCGCCCGCGCTTCGCCCATATTCCGACTCAAAGTTCGAAGCCACGCGCATCTCTGCAATCGCTTCCACCGGCAATATCGTTGCCGGTGTGCCGAACACTCCGGCTTCATTAATCGCCGGATCATTACGATAGCCGTCGTTCATGTCCGTGCCATCCAGCAAAAAGTTATTCGATCGCCCACGTGCGCCATTCACCGAAAATGTTCCGTAAGAGCCTGGTGAATCGGATATCTCATCCGGTGAGCCCGCCACACCGGGGACCAGAAAAATTAGTTTCTGGTAATCGCCCCCATTCACCGGCAGATTCGTCACTACGTTCGATTGAATGATCCCGCCCAGCGTGTTTTCCGTCGACTCCACCTGCGGCAAACTATCCGCCGAAACTTCGATCCTCTGCGCCAACTGCCCGGCCTGCAGCGTAATATCCGCGCGCCGTTCGCTGGAAACTTCCACGCGAATCCCGGTTACCGTTCCAAGCTTGAAACCCTGTCTCTCCACTTCCACGTTGTAGTTGCCAATGGGCAACTCCGGCGCCGAATAACTGCCGTCATCCGCAGTGATCACCGTTCGCGTCAGCCCGGTGTCCGCGTTCTTCACCGTAACCGTTGCCCCGGCGACCGCCGCTCCCGAGGTATCCGTCACCGTGCCTAAAATTGTTCCGCGAAACGTTTGCGCTTCCGCCGCCGCGCCCGCCATCAGCAGCGCCACCAAAATAAACAGTGCTCCGCCCAGGCTGCGAATAAACTTCATCATTGCAATCTCCTCGGTTACTTTGTTTTTACCCAAGTTACGACACGCCCCTGCAGCCACCGCTTCCCCCGAGAAGCGCTGGCAAATTCGTACGGCTACAGTACTAACGCCCCAGCCGCCCCGTCAAGCTTCCGCTCATTTAAAAATGAAATGCTCTCAATTCAACGCAGATGGAGATGGAATGCTTGACTACTTGAGTAACCGGAGGTTGGAATTCTGGTCGCGAGAATCAGAACCGCGCGTCCAAACAATCTTCGCGCGCTAGCCAATCGAAGTTCTTCAACTATCCGCTGCCAGACAGCTAGAAGTGATAGCCAATCAGCAAGCGAGCAGATTGCGACTTGAAAGCCCCACTGTTCTGTGCCAAGTGGTAATAGAAATAGTCCCCGCCAAATTCCCAGTTTGCGAGCAAAACGCGGTTGCGCAACTCCAGATCCCACGCAAACTGGTAAGGAGCGCCCGAAATTGACTCCACCCCGGCGCCTCCCAGATACTCCCCTCGAAAGTATTTACCGCGGCGCAGTCTAACGCCAGTCACTCCCAAGTGGCTGTAGTATTTGCTGGGATCGAAATACCCGTGACGAAAGTTTTGGTCAAACCCTATATAGCGAAAGCGGTAGCCCACTCCAACCGCGAAGCGAGGATCCCCTAGCCAGCGTAATACCTCGGTGTCCAGTCTCCTGCCCACGTTTCCATCCGTGTAATGCTCACGGGAGAACGCAGCATTCACCCGCCAGTCCTTGGGGTGCCACTGCAGACCGGTGTGCCATCCTTCCGCGAGCAGGTTAAACTGCGCTGCCTGAAACGTTGGGGAAATCGGCCTCCGTTGGAATCCAGCCGAAAACCACAATCCATTCGCTGGATGGAATTCCACTTCTCCGCGATAGAGCATCCGGCTAGCGCCGTCCGCGAAGCGCACTCCGCCCCCCGCGCCATTGAACCGTATGGAACGCATTAGCTGCACGCGCAGCTCGCCCGTACCCCAAAGCACATTCGCTGTCGGCCCCGCATTCTTCCACAGGGACCTCTCCTCAACCCGCAAGCGAGCCGAGAGTTTATGCGTTATTTCACGATTGAGTTCTTGCGTGAACCGCCGGGAACGATTGCCGGCGGAATCCGAGAAGTAAGCGCCGCTACCCTGGATCCCGCCAGGATAGTTCCGCGCGGCAGGGAGCGGCTCTCTGTCCCCTTGCAGCCGTGCGCTCTGCGTTCGATCTTTGCTCTCCAGCCGCTGCTTGTATTCTTGCAGCCCCTTACTGTCGGGGTGAAGAGCCAGGGCCTGTTGCAGTTCAAGGCGAGCGTCACTGGTTTTCTTCTCGTGCATCAGGTTACGAATCAGTCCGAGCTCCGCGGCCTCATCATCCGGTTTGGAGGCCAGAAGTTCCCGGTACACCTGATTGGAACGCTTGTATTCGCGGCGATATCCGAGGGCTCGCGCCAGTTCGAGCTTGGCCGCACGGTTCGAGGGCTCTTCGCGTAGCACTTCCTGAAACAGTTGGATCGCCCGCTCGTCCTTACGGTCGTAGAGATAAGCTCGGCCCAGCTCTACTTTCAACTCCAGGTTATTAGGAGACTCTCGCAATCCCTCTTCCAGCAGTCCAATCGCTTCAGCATAGTGCTGCTGCCGTAACGCCTCACGCCCCGCTTCCAGGGTTTGTTTACTTTGGGGGTCCGTCTGGCCATGGGCGCTGACGGCCAAACACAAGGTCACCAATAAAAGCCCTATCCGGCTGTAAACCACGCGCATTTGTCGCTCCTCGCCTTTCACAAAGTATAGCCACTGGCACAGCTCAACTGTCGGGGGCGTCTCTCCTGTGTGACGAAAAGGGCAGTGTGGCGAAAAGGACGGCAATGGCGACAAAAAGACCCGCTGGTACGCAAAAAAAGCAGGGAACGGTAGCGCCGAACCAGCATGGGTGGCTATTTCGCCATTCCCGCTGGTTTCGACGCGTCCAACGCTCCCTGCGAATCCTTCTTATCCCGTCTGTGAAAACCCAGTTGGCCGCCACGCGCATTTCGGGGTTAACGATTTTCGCTTTAGTGGCCTTCGGGCTACTTCTTACAGGCTTGCAGGAGCCGCCGCGGCGTCTTCCTGCAGGTCTTGCTGCTGATCTTGCACGCGGTCCTCATTCAGGTCGCCATCATTGTTGGCGCCGTTCATTTCTAGAGCTTCGGCTTGCTTCTCTTGGCCCGAGCTCAGGCTCATGCTCAGGTTTTCCGGTTTGTCCACGCCCTTATCGTCATTCAACTCATCCTGCGGACCTTCCTGCCGATCATCATTCAGGTCCAGATTCTCGTCTTTCTTGTTCGCGTCGTCCTGTTGTGTGTTGTCATCCCCTGGATGTGCCAAAACGTGCTTGGGCATGCCCACAAACGAGACCAGCCCAAAAGCCACAACCAGAACAAACGTCTTTGAACGAGATACCGTCATGTTATTCCTCCCGGAACTTCACTCTGTAGAATCCATCCTAGCTCAAACACAGGGAATCTCACCATAGAACTTCCGTACCAGCCCTCGGTGTTGCCTGTCTCCCACCTACGACCGTAAAATGAAGTAGCAGAAAGAGATACCGAAAATCACCGTTCTGGAATTCCGTCGGGGTGGCCCACGCCAAACGTATTCGGACGAATTAGGGTGCCCGTCCTTGCGCTTTTGTTTCTTGCTGGTGCCGCGCCCCTGGGTTTTAAGAACGCAGACAATGCTTAGCGTGGATCTGCCAAAGATATTCTTAATCCAGCTCGGCTAGTCTGGCCCGGACCAAATCCTCCACTAATTCTCTATCGATTTCCCAATCGACAGGGATCTGAAAGCAGTTCTTAAAGAGGACAAACTTCCCCAACCTCACCTTAAAGTCTTCAATTACACCAGAACTCCAGGGTGAAAATGTTAGATGATGCTTGTAGGCACAAACGCCAACTACATACTTCCCATTCCGGTGGATGGTAGGTACGTTCCAGGAAATTTTGGACTCTAGTTCCGGAAATTGGGTAAGAATCAAATCAATTACAGACACCTGAGGGTCCTTTCTTTCGTAGCGTCCAGTGAGGTTAAATATTCCTCAACGGAATTGAATTTTCGTCGCCTCCGCAAGCGTGGTTGCTGCATTGTCTTGCGATCCACCTAGTCGGCCCGCTTGCTGCTCGCTCGCCGGGGTTTCGGCTTGCTCTTGCCCTTGAGATTGAGCGCCACTGCAGCGCGGATGAGATCCTTCAAGGCCGCCTCATCGACCTTGTCGCCTTCGTGGATGTCGATG
>Ga0209117_1000110_pt1 | contig 55441 bp, 41 predicted proteins | sample BlaSpr_A8_OM2_M2_FD_187978 | JGI IMG/M metagenome (GOLD analysis project Ga0209117, IMG submission 187978) | Forest soil microbial communities from Thunder Bay, Ontario, Canada - Black Spruce, Ontario site 2_A8_OM2_M2 (SPAdes) (version 2) | ecosystem: Environmental > Terrestrial > Soil > Boreal... | reverse complement strand
TCGGCTTGATTAGGTCCGGGGTGGAGGAGAGACACCTAGGCCTTCGGGAAGGAAAGCCCTAGATATTGGCCATCTGGAGAGGCCAAGAAGTAGAATACCGCCGGGCCATCAAACACGAGAGCGATGACACTACCTACAAAACGACACTTAGATTTTTCTCTTTTTGTGACCATTACTTTGCTTTGGGCGATCGCGGCACGGAGCCAAACGCCTTCTGATGCCGTTCGTCGCTTGCCGAATGGGCTAGGGCTCGGCGAAGTTCCGGGGAATCCACAGTTATTGAACACGTTGCCGACTGTAATTGCGGTGAGTCCCAATGGCCGTTATCTCGCCCTACTGAACAATGGTTATGGCTCCTATTCTTCAGAGCTAAAGCAGTCGATTGCCGTCTTCACTATTTCGACAGGCACACTCGCGGACTATCCCGATGATCGTCTGGGAAAACAAGCGGCACAGACTTATTTTCATGGTTTGGCATTTTCGAGCGACGGCACGCGCTTGTACGCGTCCGTGGGGTCTACTACGGATCCTTTAGGCGAAACACCAGGTCATACCGGCAATTCCATCTTTGTCTATGACTTTGCCGACGGCAAAGTCGCGCCGCGAGAGGTGCTTCGCGTGCCTCCGCCAGATCGCCGGAACCGCCAAGTTGCGGCGAAATTGCGGCAGGTCACGTTTCCGGCAGGGCTTAGCGTCGTGCGGGGAGACGCTGGCGACCGGCTTCTGGTTGCTTGCAATGTTTCCGACGAAGCGCTTTGGATGGAGGCCACCGGTAAAGTACTTAAGCGTTTCGATCTCTCTCGGTATGATCGCGTTCCAGCTGCCTATCCAATCGGTACCGCGGCCACACGAGACGGCCGTATCGGCTACGTGTCGTTGTGGAATGCGTCACGCGTGGCAGAATTGGATTTAGTGCAGGGAACAATCCGGAGGTGGATCCCTCTGCTGCCGCCAAGTGCGCGCACGGCCCCCGGTTCTCATCCTTCCGCGCTGCTCCTCAGTCCGGATGAGCGATATCTGTTTATTACCCTCACAAGCCGGGATCGCGTTGCCCTCTACGATCGGCGTCTCGGCCGGGTCGTTCGCTGGCTTACAACGAAGCTGCCGGGGCAGAAGTTCGGGGGGAGTGATCCAGATTCCATCGCCTACAGCGAGAAGACTCATCGCCTATATGTGACCAATTCCGCCTCCGACAGCGTGGCGGTTTTCGATCTTTCCGGCTCGCAGCCGGCCACTGCGGGATCTACTACTCAGGCCCCCGCCGGGTTCATTCCTACCGAATGGTATCCGACGGCGGTGGCAACGGCGGCGGACCAACTCTTTGTGGCTGCCGGGAAGGGCACAGGGAGCGGTCCCAATTCATCGCCGCTCCCAGACGAACCCCCGCGAAAGAAAACATATCCATACATACCTTCAATGACTCGCGGCTCTCTCGCGCGCACGCCAGAGTCGGATTTCGAGCCGGAGGCTTTGTCCAAATTCACTGAGCATGTGCTTGAATCAAATCGTGCTCGGGGTAATGGCGGGCCAATTCCGTTCGCGACCGGCAAAAATCCAATTCGTCACGTCATCTACATCATCAAAGAAAATCGCACGTACGATCAGGTGCTCGGAGACTTAGGTGTGGGCAACAGCGATCCTTCCATCGTGCTTTATGGAGAAGACATCACTCCAAATCAACACGAGCTGGCTCGCCAGTTCGGGGTCCTGGATAACTTCTTCGTGAGCGGCGACGTGTCCGGCGGCGGTCACCAATGGTCCACAGCGGCAACCTCTACCGATTACACCGAGAAGACTTGGCCTGTAGCCTATCGCGGTAAGGAACGCACCTATGACTACGAGGGTGTCGTTTTCAATCGCTACCCACTTGCGGACGAGCATCCCGATGTCGCCGAGCCTGCCACTGGTTATTTGTGGACCAACTTTGCGCGACACGGGATCACCTATCGGCATTACGGCGAGTTCGTTTCCACAGAGTGGTGCACAACCCAGGAAGACTGGGTTTCACCGAAACAAGGCACTCCGCATCCCCGAACGGCTCCCTGCGAGCGCAAAACGATTCGGCCAGGGGAGCCCCTACCCACTAACGTGGGCACGCCGCATGGTTCCGCGAGTCCCTATCCCTGGGCCATTCCTCTGCCTGGCCGCAACATACCCACCAAGCCCGAACTGCGCGGTCACTTTGACCCGCTCTTTCCCGATTTCGAGACAAGTTACCCGGATCAGCTCCGAGCCGATGAATTTCTTAACGAATTTAATGGCTTTGTCGAAGCTCGGAAGGCCGGCCATGAGAGCATGCCCCAATTTATTCTTCTTCGCTTGCCGAATGACCACACCGGCGGAGTGAAGAAGGGGCTGCCAACACCATCCGCTTGTGTCGCGGACAACGACCTCGCCGTCGGCCGCGTTGCCGATGCTGTGTCGCACAGCCCTTACTGGGAGGACACTGCGATCTTCATTCTGGAAGACGATGCGCAGGATGGGCCCGACCACGTCGACGGGCATCGTAGCATCGCATTTGTGATCAGCAAATATTCGCCCCGAAAACTGCAAGATGGCAGCGTTAGCCCCTTCGTGGACAACACTTTCTACACCACGCTGAACATGCTGCGCACCATCGAAGGGTTATTGAGTACCCCACCGATGAATAACAACGATGCGCGTGCCGCATTTATGTCCGCCCTGTTTGCCGGTGCCGGAGACCAACCCGCCTTCAACGCGAATTTTCAGAACTTAAAAAATGGGTTGATCTATAAAATCAGTCCCAGCGATGCGCCCGAACAGAGCCTCCTCGATTTTTCGCATCCTGACTCCGCCGATGCTGCTGTTTTGAACCGGGTTTTGTGGCGCGATCGCAAAGGAGACATCCCGATGCCTCCGCCGGCAAACAATCGTTTTCCACAGTAAATCGTCAAAAAAATGCGCAGAAGAAGGAATGGAGAGCCATAATCCCAATTTGCAACCTTCGATTCATCGGGATGTAAAGCGACAGGGACAAACACGTGGCAGACTGCCTCTTCGTGGTTCTTCAAGGAGTATAGCGATGAAAAAAGTTTTTCAGCTCCTACTCGCGATCTTATGCGTAACTTCGTCCGGATACGCACAATTTGATACCGCGACAGTGCTGGGAACGGTCCGGGACAAAACCGCAGCCCCCATTTCGGGCGCAAGGGTAACCATCGAGAACTTGGCCACCGGTCTCCGAGCCAGCCAAGTAACCGACGAATCCGGCAACTACGAATTCCAGGGCGTCAAGGTTGGTAGGTTCAAACTGACCGCAGAGAAAGAGGGTTTTACGACGGCCTTCGACCAAAGTGTGACCGCGAACGTTAACACCCGACAACGAGTCGACTTTGAGCTCGCCGTGGGTCAAGTTTCCGAGACAGTCGAGGTGACTGGTACCGCCTCTCTTCTAGAGACCGACTCGAGCCAGCGCGGCCAGGTGGTTACCGCACAGCAAGCAGTACAGCTGCCGCTAAATGGCCGGAACTATTCTTCGCTCGTACTACTCACGACCGGCGTGCGGCAATCAGCCATCGGTACCGCCAGCATCTCCACAAACCGAGAGGGCTCCTTTAACGTCAACGGCCTTCGTAGCACCTTTAACAACTATATGCTCGACGGCCTCGATAACAATGCCTACGGCACCAGCAACCAGGGGTTTTCCAACCAGGTGATGCAGCCGACTCCAGACTCCATCGCAGAATTTCAAGTGGTGACCAACAACATGAGCGCCGAATATGGCCGCAGCGGTGGCGCCACCATTAACGTCGTCTATAAAAGCGGCGGCAACGCCTTTCACGGCGATGCCTGGGAGTTTTTGCGCAACACCGCCCTGAATGCCACCGGCTTCTTTAAGCCGCGGGACAATAAGACCCCTCCGCTTCACCGCAACCAGTTCGGCTTTGATGTTGGTGGACCCATCGTAAAAAACCGCTTTTTCTTCTTCGTCGACTATGAGGGCTTCCGCCAGATCCGCCAGTTCGTTAACGCCATCACTCTTCCGACCGTAGGCATGCGTCAGTTCACGTTTGCGGACGATGTCAAAAATCCGCTTACTGGTGTGCTTTACCCCGCTGGAACCCGGATTCCAGCCACGGCTTTCGCGTCGAAAGTTGTGGCAGATTTGCCGCCGCTCACCGATACCAAGGCCGCTTCCAGTAATTTCGTTACGCTTCAATCGTTCAGGGATTTCACGGACAAGTACAACGCGAAGTTCGACTATCGGGTGAACGAAAAACTGAACGGATTCACGCGCGTGGGACAACGCAAGGCCAACATCTATGACCAGCCACCGTTCCCCGGACCGTCCGGCGGTGACGGAAATGGCTTTACTCGCATACTGAATCAACAACTGGTCACCGGTATGACCTACGTTCCCACGGCCACTCAGGTTTTTGAATTTCGATTTGGCATATCGCGCACCAAAGGCGGCAAGTTTGCCCCGTTCCTAGGCTCGACGAGCGCCGAGGCCACCTACGGCATCACCGGGTTGCCTACCGATCCCCGGCTCACTGGTGGCCTGTACACGCAGGTCATCTCCGGGCTGGCAACCTTCGGCCGTCAGGCCACCAATCCGCAATGGCAGTATCCGACGGTATACAATCCCAAAATCAATTATTCGCGTCTCTTTCATCATCACTCGCTGAAGACCGGATACGAATTTCAGCGCGCCGCGGTAGAGGTTCAGGACGTCAATCCTCTTTATGGCCGAGACACCTATAACGGCAACTTCAGCAAGCCGTGCCAAGGCAGTACCTGCCCGCCAACCACCACAAATTTCACTTATGTAGATTTTCTGTTCGGGCTACGTGCGCGATATGAGCTCACTAACTTTTTTATTGCTCACATTCGTCAGAATCTGCAATTTGTCCATCTGCAGGATGACTGGAAGGTTGCACCCAAGCTCACACTCAATCTCGGTGTCCGCTACGAGTACGCGACGCCCTATTGGGAGAAGAATAACCAGCTAACCAATTTTGATCCTGCTACGAAAACACTGATCAAAGCGAAAGACGGGTCTATCTATGATCGCGCATTGGTCGAACCCGACCGCAAGAACTGGGCCCCGCGCATTGGCTTGGCGTATAGCCTGACGCCGAAAACGGTCCTGCGTAGCGGATTTGGCATGAACTACATTCATTTTGACCGCGCTGGCGGGGGCAATTTGCTGCCGATCAACGGACCGCAGGTGGTCAATGCCGTAGTTAGCCAGACGCCTGACCCTAATAACCCTAATAAGCTTCGCACCACCCAGCAGGGCTATCCAGCAGGTTTTACCGATCCCAGCCGCTTTGATCCCCTCGCCGCCAACATCACTTTTATTCCCCGAAACTACCAAGCCAGTTATGTAATGAGCTGGTTTCTATCCGTGCAGCGCGAAATCTTGTGGAACTCGGTCATTGACTTGGCTTACGTCGCGAACCGCGCAAACCGGTTGCTCGAGTTCGCGAACTTTAATCAGGCGATGCCCAATCAACCCGGCCAGAATCGTCCTCTGCAAGACCGCCGCCCGATTAAAAATTTTGCGGACATAACCTATGCCTTCAATGGCGCATTTTCTGATTACCATAGTTTTCAACTTCGCTTTGAGCATCGCTTCAACCGCGGCTACCATTTGCTGAACTCCTTCACTTGGTCAAAGGCGATCGATAACGCCGCTGGCTCGCTCGAAAATCCCAACGGCAATTTCCCCGCGCCCCAGGATTTTTACAATATCCGGGCTGACAAAGGCCTCTCGGCCTACGATCAGCCATTTACAAACATCACCAGTTTTGTCTGGGAACTCCCCTTTGGCCGCGGACGCTCCTATCTCGCATCTCTGCCCCGTGTGGCCGATGCGCTCCTCGGGGGGTGGCAATTAAGCGGCGTAAATACCATGACCAGCGGACCCGTCGTCACGTTGGTTTACAATCCTGCCGCAACATACGTCGTTTCCGGAATCAGTGCCGATTTTCGCGGCGCCAACAATTACCGGCCCAATCTTCTCGGCAATCCCAAGGTGCCCAAGGAACAGCGTTCTGCGAATTTTTACCTGGATAAGACCAAGGTCGCTTTGCCTACGACTCCAACCAGCCCTAGCCCGTTTGGAAATGCCGGAAGAAACACGCTGCGCGCAGACAGCTTTTATCAGCTTGATCTGGCGATTGCCAAAAAGTTTGCGCTGCCGTTCGAGGGTGTATCTGCGCTTTTCCGCGCCGAGGCCTTTAACCTGTTTAATAAAACGAATCTTCGCGCCCCGGATCCCAATTTTAGCAACGGGAGTTTTGGAAAAATCACGCAGGCCAATGACGCCCGGCAACTTCAGTTCGGTCTGAAAATAGACTTCTGAGCCAAACTGCCGCAGCTGCCGACAAACACTCGCTCCAAGAACTCTGCCTTGGTCGAAAAACGTACTGTGACGGTAACGAGAAGGTCCGAGTCGCAGCCTCTGCAGCTCTCACGCCCAATACAGCGACAGGGAATCGCGCGATTTTTGGCGCGCATGGCGTTTTGGGAAGTACAGATCCCAGCAGGTTGCACAGAGAATCGAGTTCGGCATCAACGACAGGACCGCACATCTGGGGCGTCGCTTGACGGCCTGAATCGGGACAGACAGAAGTATTATGGACGACAGGTGTGCTTAAAAAGCGGGTGGTTCCGAGACTCCCGATCCCATTGCTCGGTCTCGTTAGAAATCCAACCCACTGCGAACACCATCTCGTTTCGTCAGTCGAGCCGATTGAGATATCGTGGTCGTTCTAAAATTGAGGAACGGTTTTTTTGAACTGTTGCGACAGTAAAGCTGACAGCCCGAACAAAGCTTTCCTGCCCGGTCGTAGCTCCAGCTGAGGTCGCCGTTTTGGAAAGGCTAGCGAGAGGGTGCACTTCGGCCGCGCCCATTCCTCACGGTTTCGGCCGCGATTGCTGCGCTGGCGACCACCGTCTTCGCCTTGGGCACACTCAGGTAGCCGCCGGCCACATGGCCGATCTGTCCGATCTGGTTGACCACCAGCTCCCGCGCTGCGCTCCCGTTGCTCGTATAGAAGAAGATGGGCTCATTGAGTGCGCGGTTGGTTTTTTCCAGTCGCTTCTGGTCGAGATAAAGCATGACACTGAACACGTTTTTCTTCGGATTGGTCCCGCGGAGCTCGATCGTCACGTCGCCCATTGTTATCCGGCTGCCCTTCCCGTTGAGCAAGAACGGGAGGTACTCGCGCTGGCCCATTTGCTGCAGGCGCTCGATGTCCTCGTGATTTCCTGCGACCTGCTTGTTCAGCTTGTCCAGAGTGGCTTGGAAACTGGTTCTGGCGGTGCTGAGGTCGCTGCGCACCCCAGCGACTTCGCCGCTGAATTTAGCACTGCCAGAATTCACCTCGGCGGTGCTGGCTTTTGTTTCCAGGTCTTTACGCAACGCCGTGCCCAGCGTTGCCAGTTGCTGGCCGTTGAGCTGGCGGATCTCACTGGCGATCTGGCGGGCCTGGTCCCACTCGTCCTTCGACAATTGCAAGCGCTTGGTGACAACGCTGAGTTGACCCTGCATCTGGGCATTGTTTTCTTCGGTGTGCGCGATGCGCTTTTCGAGCAGCTGGAAATCCCGCCCCATGCCTACCCGCAACGATATGTAGTCGTCGCCGGTAGACTGCCGGACTTGGGCCAGCTGTCGCACGCTCAAGCCCAAGCCCAGCGCTGCCAAGCTCAGAAGGCCCAGCGCGATGCCGGCGGGAACCATCCAGCGCAGGCGGGCTGGCCCCTGTTCGGGCGAGCTAGGCCGCCGGCCCTGCTCTGCCCGTGCTTCTAAGGTCGGTGTTGCCTGCGGCTCGAATTCCGTCGCGACTTCCTCTTGCAAGCCGCACAGGACTGTGGACAAAAACCACTCTCTGATCTGCTCATGGGATTGTTGCGGCAATCCCAGGAGCTGTATTCCGGCCTTTCTTGCCGATTCCCTTGTCCACACAATTTGGCCTCTGGCCTTGATGCGGCTGGTGGTTGGCGGCAGAGCGAATTCAAGTCCGATCAGCTCATTGCTTGCTGCAGGACCACACTCGTCAAGGGCAAGCCCGCCCTCACTGAGGTTGAGAAGTCTCGCACGGCTGTGCGGACCAAGATCTACATACACTACGGTCTTTAACTCCTGCCGCATGTAACGACGTCGTTCATTGATCATGTGCGCCTCCGGTTGAATCGTTCTTTACGTAATGGCGTCTGTAAGCGTGCATACAGGATGTCATCAAGCCCGACGCAATGAAGTTCAGTTTGGAACAGTCACACCTGATTGCAGATCGAGAATTCCGTGCGCCAATGAGCATCACGCGATGAACAAGACTTAGGCGGCCAACGAATGCGCTGCTTGGGGCATTGACGCGGAGGTAGTTGTTCTGTCATCGTAGATTACTCATACAAATCCACTATTTTTTCGGTACTTTTTCCCCTTTCGGAAGGGACTGAATCAATGATTACGTTTTGTTAGTCCCGCAATGGAAGTGAGGTTCCGAGAACCTGAGAGTACAGCAAACCGTTCCACAAGGCGTCTCTTGGACTCGAAGGCCTTTGCGAGTGTCCATTTGCTGGACAACGAGTTTCGCTTTTGCGACAGCACGCGAGCCAGAGAGCAGGGCAGTTGCGGCAAGTCCTAGAGAAGCAAACGGATAGGGAGTTCGTGGCTGGCTCGCGGCTTGCAACAACTCCCCGACGAGAAGCCGTCCTTTAATCAATTAAATCTGATGATCACCACAGTCTGCTTGTGAGCTGGGGCCGAGAAGACAGGAGGAGCCGTGATGGAGACTTTCCTGCAGGATTTGCGGACCGGATGGCGGCTGCTGCGGAACAGTCCCGGCTTCACCCTGGTGGCGGTAATTTCGCTGGCGCTCGGCATTGGAGCCAACGTCGCCATCTTTACAGTCATCAACGCCGTATTCCTACATCCGCTGCCGGTTGAGGAACCCGCTCGACTGGCAGAGATCTTCACCCGCGACAACAAGACGGTTCAGACAAATGCGAATTTTCAGCTGACGGGGTCGTCGCTGCCAAACTACGAAGATTTTCGCGACCAGAACCAAGTGTTTACGGCTCTTGCGGCGACAGCGTTTGCCTTTCCTCTTACCTGGGGAGGCCGGGCGGCGCCGGAACAATTGAATGGCGTTCTCGCGAGCGCCAATTACTTTGACGCGCTTGGCGTGAAAGCATATCGCGGGCGGACGTTTTTTCCGGACGAGGACAAGAAACTGGGTGGTAACCCGGTCGTTGTGCTGAGTCACAGCCTGTGGACGCGGCATTTCGGCGCCGACCCCAACATCATCGGACAAACCATTTCGCTCAACGGCACGTCGTATACGGCGATCGGCGTCACTCCGCCCAATTTCAAAGGAACCCAGACGTTAAACCGAGCCGATGTTTTGTGGATTCCGATCAGCATGCGCGATTATGTGCTGTCCGGCCAGGTCAAGGATTATGAGAATAACCGGAGATTCCGCTGGCTCTCGATTGTTGGGAGATTGAAGCCCGGCGTCAACGTTCCGCAGGCCCAAGCGGCAATGAAGACGATTGCCGCGGCTCTCGAGAAGCAATATAGGAAGGAAAACCTGGGCCGCACGGTAGAACTCTATCCGCTGAACCAATCAGCGCTGGGCATTAATCAGCGGCGCCAGTTTTCTCTGATTGGCGGCGTGCTGATGGGCGCGGTCGGAGTTGTGCTGATGATTGCTTGCGTCAATTTGGCGAGCTTGCTGCTGGCTCAGGGCTCGAAACGCGAAAAAGAGTTGAGCATTCGCGTGGCACTCGGTGCGGGACGCGCCCGCCTGCTGCGCCAATTGCTGACCGAGAGCATGGTGCTTTCGCTTCTGGGCGGAGCTGCGGGCTTGGTCGTGGCGTATTGGGGTCGCAAGGTTTTGTGGTCATTTCGGCCTCCCTTTCTGCAAGATGGCTCCGTTGACCTTTCCTTCGATATGCGGGTACTCGGATTCACAATTGGGGTTTCTTTTTTGACCGGGGTGCTGTTCGGAATTATTCCGGCAATCAAATCTTCGAATCCGGACGTAAACGAGGCGCTGAAGATCGGCGGCCGAGGCGGTACGCTCGGATGGAAGCACAATCGAATGCGCAGCCTTCTAGTCGTCACGGAAGTCGCTCTGGCGGTGGTTGCGCTCATCGGCGCAGGTCTTTTCCTGCGCAGCATGCACAACGCCCAGCAAATGAACCCGGGATTTGAGTCGACGAATTTATTCGAGATGAGATTCGATCTCGCCAGCGTGCGGTATGACCAGGAACATGGCCAGCAATTCTTCCGCGACGTCATCCAGCGTGCGAAGTCTGTTCCAGGGGTCGTCGACGCTGCCGTTGCCGCGAACGGGATTTTCGCCCCGGCGATCCTAGGCACTGTGTATCGTGAAGGGGAAGAGGCAAATCCTGAGGATCGCGGTACCTTGGTCAATTTGAGCAGCGTGACTCCAGGCCATTTCGATACCTTGCGGATTCCGCTTCTGCGCGGGCGCGATTTTACCGAGTTCGACGGCGAAACAGCCAAACGGGTGATCATCGTTAATGAAGCAATGGCCAAACTCGTTTGGCCCGACGAGGAGCCGCTCGGAAAGCGGATCGTGCAGGTTTTAGTTCCCGCACCCCTGGAGGTCGTCGGCGTTGTAGGCACGAGCGTCGTTCGGGCGATTGGGGAGAATCCACAGCCGGTGGCTTACTTTCCCATGAGGCAGCAATACGTTTCGGGGGCCTGGCTGCTCGTGCGAACCACCGGAAGACCGGAGAGCATTCTGGGCGCGGTCCGCTGGCAAGCGCAACAACTCGAGCGAAACTTGGCGCTTACCAACGTGCAGACGGTCGAGGAAGTACTCGGCATCGCGCTGTGGGCGCCGCGGATGGGCGCAGCATTGCTCGGCCTTTTTGGATTGCTGGCGCTCATGTTGGCGTCGATTGGTATCTATGGCGTGCTGGCGTATTCCGTTGCGCAGCGCACGACCGAAATCGGAATTCGCATGGCGATGGGTGCGCAGCGGCAGCACGTGCTCGGACTGGTGCTGAAGCATGGTATGTCTATGGCCGCGATTGGCGCGGGTGTGGGCGCTGTGACGGCGCTGCTGGCCGCGCGGACGATTTCGAGCTTGCTCTACGGTGTCAGCCCCGCCGATCCGCTCACTTATGCTGGGATCAGCGCCGTGCTGCTCGCCGTCGCGGTGCTCGCCTGTTATGTGCCTGCGCGTCGTGCAACGCGCGTCGATCCGATCATTGCGTTGCGGTTCGACTAGGACGGGGTTGCTATCTTCGTGCTGTCCGCAATCGTTGCCCTGAGCGGCCGACCAGCCGGCTTGGTCACCGGACGGCACTCAGGCCGCGCTCGAGCGCAACTTTGGTGGCTAAAGGCAAATTCTCGTAATGAGCGCGGCCGATGGCTCCGGGCAAACTCAATTGACCAACGTCACGCGCTTTCAGCCCGGCTGGCGAATACCACCAGCCCCGCTGTGACGGTCGCCAAGCGATTAGCCGCAAGGTTCAAAGCTGTGTCCTAACCTGTTCGCTGACCCTCATGGTTCCAGGAGGCCCGGTGTCCTCTGCAACCCTCACGCGCACCTCCCGTACTATGTGAAAGAGAAGAAGCCTAACAGCGAGCGCGCCGGTCGCCGCTCCCGCACCCTAGAGGAATATGGCACGCAGGGGAGGTCGAGGCCGGCGCGTTGATGGCCCAGTACTACAGTTCTAAGTTTTGCTGGCAGTTTCCCCGTACCTTTCTGCTACTTTCGAGCCCTCCCCGTTCTATTTTCCCTCGCTGCACAATCAACGAGACTGGTACACGAGCAAAGGCAGTCTGGTTCTAACCAGGCAAGGAGCGGAAAGCGATTATGCGTACTAAAGACAAGGGTTTTTCACTTATCGAGCTTCTCATCGTCGTCGCGATCATCTTGATTATCGCAGCGATTGCGATTCCCAGCTTACTTCGGGCAAAGACGGCGGCCAATGAGGCCTCTGCTGTGGGTTCGTTGCGCACGGTGAACACAGCGTGCATCAGCTATTCCTCGACTTACGGCATTGGTTTCCCGGCAGCGCTGTCTAACCTGGCTCCGGCAGCAGCGGCCACTTCAACTGCGGCTGACTTGATTGACAACGTTCTTGGAACCGGACAAAAGAGCGGCTACACGTTCACTTATACTCCGGGTACAGCGTCGAATGGCAATATCCCGACCTACGGCGTCAATGCTGACCCCACCGTGCGCGATCAGACGGGTACGCGTTCTTTCTTTACCGACCAGTCCGGAGTGATCCGCCAGAACGTCGGCGGTCCAGCTGACGTCACAGCCACGCCCATCAGTTAGGGCTATCAGTTAGGGTTGAGCGCTTCGTTAGCCCAAGCAGAGGTCGGTATAAATCTGCATAACTCAAACGGTAAGTTAACATTCTAAATATCCTTCTGAACTGTCCGGGCAAACGCAAAATCTTCTGCGCCCGCAGACCAAACCCTTCCCGCCCTGGCTGCGTCGATGAATTCTGACAATGCCTTCCTGAATAGCCTGATCCGCTTGCTGCCCTTTCAGACTAGATTTGGTGATCAAGTCGGAGCTGCTAGGTCCTAAATGGAACCTAGTGATTCGGCCCGTCAATTACGCCATGTAATTCCCCTGCAAGTTTTCTTGGCTCGGGTGTTCTAACTCCAAGCACGAAGCCACTGATGAGCGCGTTGCGCTGTGGAGGTTCCTATGGCTATTCCATCTGGATGGCCGCTATCCCTCTGTCAGAAGCACTCGTGGCGCGCCGCTGGTCACGCGGCCGTATATTCGTCTATATTCAAACGGCTGAGGAGAGCTCGACAATCGGAACGATCGTTTGACGGCGCCCACAGCGAGTTCCGCTGCTGCTTTGCGAGAGTGCAGCGCAGGGAGGCATCTATGCGACGAATAAGCTTTCTGCTGCTTCCCGCTCTGAGTGTGGTGGCGATGGCCGTGCCGGCGCGCGCGTACACTTGGACAACGGTGGCGCCGTTGCCGGAGTCGAAGTCGCTGCTGGCCGGCGCTGCTGGGGGAGATGGGCGCATTTACGCGATCGGGGGAACGTCAGATGACGGCCCGCCGGTTAACCCCCGAGTTTATGCATATGATCCGAATCTGGACTCCTGGACACAGGTGGCGTCGCTTTCGTCGCCGCGGCGGAACATGGCTGCCGCGACCGACTTGAACGGCCTGATCTATGTCTTCGGCGGATATGACTTCAGTGGCCCCCCTTTTGCGCTCGCCATTGTCGAGCGCTACGACCCCAGCATGGGCTTCTGGCAACGCATGACAGACATGCCCACGCTCCGGCAGAGTACGGCGGCAGCCACCGGTGCGGACGGGCGAATTTATGTAATGGGCGGCACCAATACGTCGTTCCAAACCACGGCCGTCACGGAAGTGTACGACCCCGGCACCGACAGTTGGAGCACTGCGGCGCCGATGAATTCCCCGCGGACTGGTTTTGGCGCAGCGGCCGGTCCCGACGGGCATATCTATGTTTTCGGCGGTTACACCGGGAACGCTTACGCCGATACGGCGGAGGTTTATGACCCAGCGACGGACACATGGGCGATCATCGCTTCGATGAATCAGATCCGCTACAGCGTCGCAGGTACTATCGGTCCCGACGGCCTCATCTATGCGATCGGCGGGTACAATGGAAGAGGCGACCTATCCAGCGTGGAAGTGTATGATCCCAACTCCGATACATGGACACTGGTCGCTTCCATGACGACCGCTCGCTCGGGCCACGCCGCGGCACTGGGCCTCGACGGGCGAATTTGTGCCTTTGGTGGAGGCACCACTTCCGTCGAAGCGTACACCCCGTAGCAAAGTCCGGCGCTGTTGAGAAGAGCAAAGTGCGCGCTCTTATTCCCACGGTTTGGTTTCCAATCCTGTTCATCTTCGTGATCGTCGCCCATATCAGGCGTTCGACATAGGGATGTGATCGTCGTCAAGCTATCCGTCCTGCTTCGCGTTCTTCTCGCCAGCGGCGGAGTTGCTGCGCACCTCTGTGTGCTTCGGAGGCTTGGGCTAGGGAGAAAGCAATCGGAATAAAATGAATATAAAAAAAGATAAAAGAAAAACCTTGCCGGTCGACCCTGATTTTGACTAGGATACCACTCATTAATGCCGGGGATGTTTGGGGGTGTTCGATCTGCTTCTTTCCATCTAAAAGATTTATGATTTAAGGAGGCGTGTATGCGCTGCGTGAGAGCGGTCTTGGGAGTTGGTTTAGTGGTTGCCTTCGTTGTTTTGACGGCGACCGTTTCAATCTCCGCACAAACGGCGTCGACCTCAACGGTTGCGGGCACCGTTTTTGATAGCAGCGGTGGGCAAGTCGCAAACGCGAAAGTGGAGCTCTTGGATACGGACACTGGAGGTAAGACTACCGCCACGACAGGCAGTGATGGGCAGTTCACGTTCTCGGCCGTGCACCCCGGCAATTACAAAGTTACGGTGACGGCTGCCGGATTCCGACAGGCTGTGGTCTCAGGGATGAAGGTTGATGTGGGCAAGTCCGCCCGGGTCAATGTGACTTTGGAAGTGGGACAACTGACGGAAGTCGTGGAGGTGACCGCTGGTGCGGACATCGAACTACAAACGCTGAACGCCAGTGTAGGCGACGTGCTGGACGCGAACCTGCTCTCCAACATGCCCACACTGAGCCGCGACGCAACCGCGCTGGTACTGCTACAGCCTATGGCGATTCCAGGTTTTAACGGACCTGGAGGAACCGGGGAGGGAAACTCAAGCGGTGGAACAGTAGCCGGGGCGCGGGCGGATCAGAATACCTTCATGCTAGACGGCGGGGATGCGACCAGCAACATGGAAGGGGGTGGCGGTTATAACACCGGATTTGTGGCTACACCGCGGGCCGTCGTTCCCACTCCGGTGGAAAGCCTGGAAGAGTTCCGCGTGCAAACCAACAACGCTGGCACTGACTTCACTCGCTCCGGCGGCGCTGAGGTGCAGATGGTGACGCGTCGAGGCACAAATAACTGGCATGGTTCCGGCTATTGGTATCACCAGAATGACGAACTCAATGCGAACAACTGGTTTCGCAACAAGAGCAGTGTTGAGAACCCCGAATGGCGCGATAACCGCTATGGCGGCCGCATCGGCGGGCCCATTTGGAAGGACCGGACTTTCTTCTTTGTGCATGAAGAAGAGCGCCATTTCTTCACGCAAGCGGTCTTTCAGCGTTTGGTACCCACCGCCGCCGAGAGGGTGGGTATCCTGAAATTCAGAGACGCATCTAAGGTCGTCAGAGCCTACAATTTGAATCCCACTCCAACGCTCGATCCATCCGCCGGGCCTAGCGACAATGATCCGCGGATCGGTACGATGATTCCCTCTAGCGGACTCGACCCGCGGGGCATAGGCCTGAGCCCAGCCATAGCAGCCACGTGGGCTCTGTTACCCGCCGCCAACGACTTCTCGGGAGGCGACGGCCTGAGGTCAGCGTTCTTCACTTCGGCCGAGGCCAATACCTCTAATGAGCATTTCGCCGTTGTACGGTTGGACCACAAGATAAGCAGCAAATGGGATTTCATGGGCTCCTATCGCTACAGCGTGTCGACCGTCCAACCTCCAAATATCCAGGAGGATATCAGTGGCACGGCCCCGGGATGCACCAAGGGTAAAGTTTGTGCGCTCGGCCAGCGTCCGCTGCAACCGCGTTATTTGGTAGCCGGTTTAACCGGGCGACTTACCAGCAATCTTACCAATGACTTCCACTTTAACTGGTTACGCCATTGGTGGTCGTGGATCGCCCCGGGCGCAGGCATCCAAACCATCCCGACATCGCTCAGTGACACCCGGCTCCAGATCTGGCAGGAGAGCCGTGTCAACGGAATGGTGCCCATTAACGTGAACACGCAACAGGCCCGCCAGCGGGTTTGGAATGGTCAAGACTATACCTTTATTGACAACCTCAACTGGGTCAAAGGCAAGCACATCTTGAATTTCGGAGGACGCGTGCAGTTGCAGCATTTCTTGCATGTCCGCGACGACAAAGTGGTCGGCGGTATCACCACGCCCCTCTACTTCGTGGCCAGAGGCGGTGATTTCAGCAACCTTAACATCGGTTCGGCCTTCAGGCCAACGAGCTGCAGTAGCACGGTAACCACCAACTGCCTTCCCTCTGGCAACGCCACGAACTGGGCGCGCGCTTATATTTCAGCACTGGGTCTCGTGGACAGCGCCACGCAAGTGTTAACGCGCGATGGAAACTTGAAGCCGCAAGCGCCGTTCACCAGCATCACGCAGAAGGAGCATGTGAACAGTTACGAGATCTACTTCGGTGATACCTGGCGCCTGAAGCCTTCGTTAACGGTCTCCTATGGCCTCACCTGGGGCGTGCAAATGCCGCCGTACGATACCCAAGGCAAAACGACGATGATGGTCGACGTCAGCAGCGGCCAGGTCATCAGCGCCGATCAGTTATTGAATGCCAAAAAGCTGGCCGGGTTGAGTGGCAATGTGGTGAACCCGACCCTTGGCTACGCCCCCATCAATAGCGTGGGCCGGAAATACCCGTACGATCCGGACTACACCAACTTCGGGCCGCGCTTGTCAGCGGCATGGAACCCGTCGTTTGATGGCGGATTGCTCAACACATTGTTTGGCAACAGGAAGACAGTCCTCCGCGGCGGATGGTCACGAGTGTTTGACCGCGTCAACGGTGTGGGAGTGGTGCTTACCCCGGCGCTGGGAATTGGCTTCGGCGACTTGTCCGTTTGCACCACTCCGAATCGTTCTGGTGTCTGCGGATCGGGGGGAAACCCGAACAACAACTTCCGCATAGGCGTAGACGGCAATCATATCAGCGTCCCCACGCTCCCCGTGGTAAACGGTGGAGTGATCATTCCTGGTCAGGGAGGGGATATTGCGCCGTCATTGGCTCCCAACAGTATCTTCGAAAACCGAGACTTCCGCATCGATCCCCGTCGACAGGTAGGCAGCTCGGATGTGTTCGACGTCACCGTTCAGCGCGAGTTACCCGGAAAGATGGTGCTGGAGGTCGGGTATGTCGGTAGGAAGTCCCGTGATCTGTACGGGAACATCGAATTGAATCACATCCCGTACATGTTCACCCCCAAGGGTGTCAACCAGAGCTTCGCTCAGGCGTTTGACGCCGTAGCCGCGCAACTCCAGGCTGGCGCGCCAGTAACGCCGCAACCGTGGTTTGAAGCGATGATGAAGCCGAGCTTCTGCGGTGGCCCCAATCTGTGTACAAGCGCCGCAGTCAACGCCGACAACGGTGGCTTCTGGGCTTCGCACGGTGCAGGGGCCGTGTGGTCCGAACTCGAAACAAACTTTGTCACGGGCGCAATGACAGCGGCGCACACCCAGGTTAAGTCGATGGACTGGACCATGAGCAACACGAGCGCCAACTACAATGCTGCCTTTGTGACGCTGCGGTCGCGTGCCTATCATGGGTTGACGGCGGACTTCAACTATACATTTTCGCACGCTCTGGACAACTACGGCATCACCCAGGAGTGCACCTCCGCTGTCACCGATGCCTTTGACCTCCACCGGAACTACGGACCCTCCTTATTCGACCGGCGCCATACGTTTAACCTGCTGGTGAACTACGAACTGCCGTTCGGTAAAGGAAAGGGGCTGGCCAACGGACCTCTGGGGGACAAAGTATTCGGTGGCTGGTCTGTCTCCGGCGTCTACGTCATGGGGACGGGACTGCCGGAAATGGTCTGGGACGACTCCGCGTGCTCCACCGAATTCGGCTCCTCGTCTGCAAACGGCGTGGATGTCGGCATGCTTCCGATAAAGGCTGGGACAATCAACATGAGCCGCCACAACAATCCGACCTTAACGTGCCCAGGGGGGACGGGATCGAATAGCTGTAGCGGCGTGCCGAATATGTTCCAGAACCCCGATGCGGTGATCAATAACTTCCGTTACCCGACCTTCAACGACCGAACGCTTGGCTTTGGCGCCCTTCGAGGCCCATTACGGTGGAACGTCGACTTGGCGGTGGCGAAAACGACGCGACTCACCGAGCGGGTATCCATTCGTTTCGACGCGCAGTTCGTCAATGCGTTCAATCATCCGATGTGGGGTGGCACTGGGTTCGGATCCAGCTCACAGTTCTCCAACCAACCGAGCGCGGATCTGGGGACCCCAGCAGCGATTGGTGTTCCTAACCAGCAATTCAACACACCGCGGTACATTCAGATGGGTCTGCGGTTTGACTTCTAAACTGAATTGCGATCGAACGTCCGAAGGGGGCAGGCCAAAAACCTGCCCCTTTTTGTTGGGCTATAAGCGCCAGATCTACGGATTGAACGGGTTCGAGAACGAGGCTTTTCTTCAGGTGTAACACGACGAAGTTTCATAAGTGTGTCGGGGAGCTGCGCATCGATGTTCGCGTGACGACATGGGTGGATTGAGAGCAATGGCGACGCGGAGGGAGTTTCTTCAGGCATCGGTTCTCGCGGGCGGCGGCCTATTTTCAGGTTTCGCGAAGATAGGTGCGTTGAGACCCTTCGCCCACGAGGGAAAAGACACCTTTCAAGGAGGCAAGCAGCTTGGCATCATGGAATTCGCAGGCGAAAGCCGCGCACCTCTCGATACGGTTATGGGTGCAGGACTTGACGCGCGACTTTATTCAGACCTTTCTACTTTGACTCCGGACCGACCAGTTACTCCGACCGAAAAATTCTATCTACGCACGCGCGCTTCCGAACTGCTGGAGGCCGAGATGCCCGGGACAATCAAGCTGGGTGGGCTCGTTGAAGAGCCGGTGAATCTGACCCTGGGTGCTTTGAGGAGCAGCTCGAAGCCCATGGGCTTGCATCTGATGGAGTGTGCCGGCAACGGACGTTCGACGCGGTTCGGGTTGCTTAGCGTTGCGGACTGGGTGGGCACGCCCTTATCTGAGATTCTCGAGAGGGTGCGGATAAAACCCCGGGCAACGCGCGTTATCATTTCTGGTTTTGATCGCTATCCAGTCAAGGCGGTGACCTCAATCCCAGGCGCCGACTGGGTCTTCGCCCTGGAAGAACTCCAATCGGCGAGAGCTTTTCTGGCCACGGAGATGAACGGACAACCTCTCTCTAAGGATCATGGCGCCCCAGTTCGCCTCGTTGTGCCAGAGTGGTACGGATGCACATGCATCAAGTGGGTGAACGCGATCACCCTTGTACATGACGATGTCGAGGCAACTTCTCAGATGCAAGAATTCGCAGCCAGAACCCATCAGTCGGGTGTCCCGAGGCTGGCCAGAGACTATAGGCCAGCGTCGATCGACCAGGCGGCGATGCCCATCAGGATCGAGAAGTGGCTCGTAGATGGAGGAATCAAGTACCGCGTGGCCGGTATTCTTTGGGGTGGTGCGAGTCTTGTGCGTGTTCTGGAGATACGCTTCAACCCGGAGGAGGACTACGTTCCGGTAGATAGCTTCCGACAGACGAGCAATGATCCCTGGAGCTTCTGGACTCACGACTGGACGCCGAAGACCCCGGGGACCTATATGATCCGACTAAGAGTAAAAGATCCTCCGGTGACCACCAAGCGGCTTGATTCCGGCTATTACATGCGCTCGGTTGAGATAGCCGAAAGTTCAGCATAAAATCGGTCTGAAACATCAAGGGGCCCGAAGAAGAAACGTGTTTGCATGCAGGAAAATACGCGTTGCAGGTAGGCACGTAACTCGCTGCGCAGTTTTCGCAGTATGGGTTTGGGGACTAACGCCTGCTCCAGCATGGGCTCAGCATGGCGTGCACGAGGGGCATGAAGTTGTCGGGTGGGTCCCGCGCGAGATTCTGGAGCGTCCAGTCTCTCTACGCGCCGGGGTCGGCAACATACACGAGAAGGCGACTACTTCCTCTCCACAAGCGCAGTCATTCTACGATCAGGGACTTAATTATCTGAGTTCGTACGTTTGGATCGAGGCAGCGCGCTCCTTTCACCAGGCGTTGCGGCTAGATCCCAACTTTGCGATGGGTTATGTCGGGCTGTGCGATGTGCACGTGGAGCTGCAGGACGTTCCGGCGGCGCGCGCTGCCCTCGAAGAGGCACAAAAGCTCGCTGATAGGGTAACCGAGCAAGAGCGTCAGCGGATAGAAATCCGCGCCCGGCAGATTGAATTTCTCGAGGACAGAAAGGACGTGCAGAAGTTCATCGCTTATCGCAAAGCAATCTACGACGCATTGATGGCCAACCCTGGCGACCCCGGGCTGTGGATCCTACGAGGCTTTGCCGATGAAGGGCCAGCGGTTGGTCATGGTCAGACAGGGGATGTGGACTCGATTGCGTTTTACGAAACTGCTCTCGCGGTCTCGCCGGACAATTCGGCTGCGCACCACTACTTAGCGCACTCATTCGAAAACATTGGCAGAAACCAAGAAGCCCTTAAGCATAGCGAAGCTTATCTAGGGTTCGCCCGCTCCATTCCGCACGCCCACCACATGCGCGGGCATGCGCTTCGGCGCGCGGGACGCATCGAGGAGGCTATCGAGGAATTCCGCAATGCCAACGAATTGGAAAACGCCTACTATCGCGCGGAACACATTGCTCCTCAGTACGATTGGCATCGCGCGCATAACCTCAGCCTGCTGGCGCTCTGCCATCAACTTTTGGGGCAGGTAAAGACCGCTGAGAAACTTCTGAGAGAGGCCTTTTCTCTCGCCGCTCACAGCGAGGTGTCGGAATTCAATCGCAAGCAGTGGCCGGAATTCTTGCTGGAGCGCGGCCGAACGCAGGAGGCATTCGACGCAGCACAGGACATGTTCAAGAGTCCATCGTCGATGGCGCGGTTCGCGGGGCACATCCTCGCCGGCCGCACCCTGCTTACCATGAATCAAATGGATGCGGCGCGAAGTGAATGGGCTTCGGCCAGACAGGAATTACAGAAGGTTCCTGATTCTGATCGATTGGCACCCTTTGCCGAAACTTTGCGTGCCGAAATCCTCCTAAACGAGAAAAAATCTGCGGAAGGTACGGCGTTGATGAAACAAGTCGAAGAGTCCCTTCGCGCAGCGCCCGGTCCCGACGCACGGAGTCAGTCGCTGTTCCAACTCGATTCTATCGCGCGCCGAGCTCGCGATACCGAAGAATGGGCGTTGGCTGAGTTCACGGCGCGCGAAATGATCGAGGAGGATCCCAGCTATGCGGGCGGTTACTATGCACTCGGCCTGGTCTCCGAACATCAAGCCAATCCGGTCGCAGCGAGTCAGAATTTTGCTGCGGCAGAAAAGCTTTGGAGTGAAGCCGACACGGATCTGCCCGAGCTGCGCAGCGTTCGCCAAAAACTCGCGATGCAGCAGTCCGAGGTTCATCAGACTCGACGGGAATTCCTGAAAGGCATGAAAGAGCACTCTGGAGCACCTGTCGTGCTGCAACCCGCCAAGGACAAGGTTGAGGTCGCCTACGACCCAGCCCGGCTCCGCGGAAGCCCGCACGCTCCGATCATGATTGTTGAGTTCTCCGATTTCCAATGTCCGTTTTGCCGGAAAGTCCAAGCCACATTGAACAGTCTGCTTAAAAAGCACGAAGGCCAGGTGAGCTTGGCGTACCGAGACTTTCCGCTGCGCGAAATGCATCCGAAAGCCGACTTGGGCGCAGAATCCTCCCGTTGCGCCAGTGAGCAAGGAAAATTTTGGGAATACCATGACCTGTTGTTCACCAATCCCGATAAATTGAATCGGCCCGGAGTGACGCAACTGGCCCGGAGCCTGAATCTTGATGAAAAACAGTTTGACTCCTGCCTATCGGCCGGCAAGTACAGGAAACAAATCGAGCAGGACGTTCAGGACGGAATCAGGGCCGGGGTGCAAGGAACACCGAGCATTTTCATCAATGGAATACTACTGAGCGGTGCTCAGCCGGAAGCTGAGTTTGAGAAAATTGTCGAGGCGGAACTGGCAACGCGCAGGGACAAGCGTAAGGATCCCTAACAGATTCGGCTATCGAATGCGCGGCGCGTTCTGTGCCTGGGCCTGCTGGATCTGCGCTGCGGTTTTCAGTTCGCGCTCCGCCGCGTCTACCTTACCCAGCTCACGATAAAGTTGACCGAGGAAATAGTGAGCCGAGTAGTTCCCCGGGTCCATGCCGGTGGCGCGCTGCAGGGTTCGTTCCGCCAGCACCAATTGCCTCTTGGCTATGAGCACTTTTCCCAGGATCACGTAAGGCTCGGCGCTGGTTGAGTCCAGCCAGATAGAGTCTTGCAGGACTCTCTGCGCGTCGTCGTAGCGGTTGAGTCGCCAGTACGCGTCGCCTAAGTGGGTGAATGCCGGCGCATAGCCGGGGTTGAACGCGAGCTCCTGCTCGAACTCCTTGGCGGCCTTCCGATAATCAGCCGTATATGCGTAGAACTCTCCCAGCGTAAAATGGGCAAGCGGCAGGTGCGGCGAAACCGCCAAAGCCTTGCGTACCTCTGTCTCCGAAACCGGGTCGAAGCCCTGACGGAGCAGGATGCGACCCAGCATTAGGTGCGCTGCCGCGGAGTTTCGATCCAAACTGTACAGCCGTGCGAACGTTTCCAGCGCCTGCGGGTAGTTCCTGTTGAGGATGTAGCACAGCCCCAGAATGTAAATCGCGTCGATATTTGCATTCGGATGCCAGAGGCGAACCTTCTCCAGGGGCGGAATGGCTGCCGCTGGTCTGCCACTGAAGTAGTGTGATAGTCCCAGTAGTTGCGCAGCATCGCGGTCGTCCGGATCTTTTCGCCAGGCGTTTTCAAGGTATTTGGCCGCCTCCAAGTACTCACCCTGGTGGTAATAGGCAACGCCCAATTCGTGGGCGATCCCTTTCCATTCAGGGTGGGTTTCAGCCAGACCTTTCAGTTGGACAATCGCTTCCTCGTTCTTGTTTTCTTGGATGAGCGAGCGAGCCGCGGCCAGTGCCTTGTCTTCCTGCCGGGCCGCCTTGACGCCCAATGGAGCCATGCAGAGCAGAAGCGTGGCCAACCTCCGGGGGCCAATCATAGACAGCAAACATGGACTCTTCGCTGAAGGAGCTGGCACAGCCAAGCCTCCAATGCATCTTGGCGCGGACCCTACCTTGTTTGTTCGACCACTTGGCCCGAGCCCTCGGTTACAACCGCAATTCTGTCCAGCGGCAGATTAGGAAAGCGTTCCACCAGCCCGCTGGGCCAGCGGACCTCGAGATATTCGATCTTATTCATCGTCTCCAAGCCGAAGTGAACGCGCATATCGTTGTTGGAAATATAGCTGGAGCCGCTTCGGACCTCATCGACTTGCTTGCGAGAAGCCGTCTTCAGCACGAGACGAGCCCCGATACCGCTGCGGTTAGAGCGTGTGCCGACGGTTTTGACCTCGATCCAATGATTTGGGTACGTTACGCGATTGACCAGCAGGCTGGGTCGCTCGTTGCGGTTGGCGATCACGGCTGAGAGACGACCTTCATTCCACAAGTCGCCTACCGCCAGTCCTCGCGCGGGCGCCGGAGCGCTGATTCCGGGACCTGCCGAGTGCGAGAAATCGGTGAAGGTTCCATTTCCGTTATTGTGATAGAGCAATTTTGGCTCAGCGTAATCAATGCCCAGCTTCAGGCTATCCACTTCGGGATAGACGTGGCCGTTCACCAGCAAGAGGTCGGGCCAACCGTCGTTGTCAAAATCAAGGAACATCGTACCCCAGCCGAGATAGTGAGTGTTAAAGCCCAGGCCTGCGGGATAGGTGACGTCTGTAAACGCTCCATCGCCATTATTGTGATAAAGCGTGGACGTATCATCGGAAAAGTTCGTGCGAAAAAGATCGAGATTTCCATCGCCATCGTAGTCCGCGACGGTGGAACCCATACCGGCCTGCTCGCGGCCATCAACGTTGTATGCCACGCCGGAGAAAATACCCACGTCGGTGAAGGTGCCGTCATGATTATTGTGGTACAGGATGCTGGGCGCGCTGTCGCAAGCGATGTAGATGTCCGGCCAGCCGTCGTTGTCGAAGTCGAATGGCGAGACGCTGAAGCAAAAATGGCCCATCGTCCGATCCAGGTGAGCCTGCAGGGTTACGTCTTGAAAATGGCTGTTGCTTAGATTGCGGTATAGCGTGTTTTTGCTACCGGACATGCCCCGTGGGCCGCAGAAGACAGCGATGCCTTTCCACAGGCAGGTAGCATATTTGCCCGGGGGAGCAGCGTGGGCGAGGTCGAAATTCGCGTAGTTCGCGACTGCAATGTCCAGCCGCCCGTCGCGATCGTAATCCACAAAGGCGCACCCGCTTCCCCACGTTTTTCCGTCACCCGCAACGCCGACGCTTTCCGCTACTTCCTCGAATGTCCCGTGGAGATTGTGGTAGAGATGGTTCTTGCCGTAGTAGGTGACGTAGAAGTCTTCCCACCCGTCGTTGTCATAGTCACCCACACAAACGCCCTGTCCCCAGCCAGTCGCGACCACTCCGACTTTTCTCGTTACGTCGGTAAACGTTCCGTCATGGTTGTTGTGATATAGGTGGTTGGTTGGCGCACGCCCTTCCGGGAGGATTTCTAGACTAGTTCCGTTTACCAGGAAGATATCTGGCCAGCCGTCATTATCGTAGTCGAAGATCGCCACTCCAGTTCCCGTGCTCTCAAGGATATAAGTGCTGCTATGTTTGCCCCCGAAAACGTTGGACGCAGTGAGTCCAGCTTTTTCGGCGATGTCCACGAAATCAGCGTTTGCCGCAGGCTTGGCCGGTAGGGGCATGGGAGTTCGTGAAGACAATTTCGGCCGCAGTGTTGTAAAGGAAAGGGAATAAATGATGAAGAGGATCCACAGTGTACGTCCGTGCCTTAATCCGATGGTCTTAGTTTTTGGATTGGATTGGTGCTTATCCGGCATAGTGCGAACTTACGTATATCGCGGATGCATCGATGCTGGAACGAGATTTTGCTTGCCCTCCCGGAACAAGTCAAGGGCGACGGAGTAAGCAGAATTGGAGCGATCCGTCTGATCCGCAGCCGTGCCTTCCCAAGATGCTGTTTCCTTTCCGGAGTTCTGCTCCTCGCATTGATGTCGCGTACTCTTCCATAATCCATGCTACCCGAGTTTCCCTGTGATCCAGGCACAATCGCGCTCACCGCTTGTTTGGCCCGCTTCTGTGATTACCCCGAAAGGTCAGAGCGCTTTTTCGGAGGCCAGAATCCCGGCGGTTTGTGCGCTTTGGGAGAGGTATTGTTTCAGCAAACGAAGCAGCTCCGCGTTGATAATCGGCTTCGAAGTAAAATCATCCATTCCCGAGGAAATGCATTTCTCCCTCTCGGTATCGCCCGCGTTCGCCGTCATGGCCACGATCGGGATATGTGTTCCATCTTTCTGTTCGCGCATGTAGCGTGTGGCCTCGTAGCCATCCATCACCGGCATGAGACAGTCCATGAATACCAGGTCGTAGGCTACATTTCCGGTCATTTCAAGGGCCTCCTTACCGTTGGATGCCAGTTCGACGTGGCAGCCAAATTTCTCTAATAGCCGCGAAGCCACCATCTGATTGACTGCGTTGTCTTCCACGACAAGCACGCGCCCTTGAAAGGCAGGTTGTGCTACCGGTGAGTCAGGAACAGCACTTCCCGTAGAAAGGGTCTGCGATTCCTTTAAAGTGTGCCGCGTCACCAGTGTTTGCGCCTGTCCTTTCGTTTGCTGCCCAGTTCGCTGGTAAGAGCCCCAGACAGTTTCGAGGGCTTGCAGAAGCTGTTTTTGTCGCAACGGCTTCGTCAGATACGCGGAGAAACCTGCTTCTTTCATGCGGGAGGCATCCCCGGGACGTCCCCACGAAGTGAGCATCACCAATAGAGTTTGCTTGAGCATCGGGTGCGCCTTTACCACTCGCCCAAGCGTTTCTCCGTCCATGCCCGGCATCTGCTGGTCCAGAATGGCGATGTGGTAGGGATCGCCCGCGGCATGGGCCTCGCGCAGCATTAGCAACGCTTCTTCGGCGGAATTACAGACGTCGTTGCGCACGCCCCAAGTATTGAGCTGCTCCTGCAGCACGAAACGATTGGGCAATATGTCGTCTACATATAGCACGCGAGCACCTTCGAGGTCCGCCCGCGGCAGCGGAAGTTTATCTGCTTCTTTGTCGAGTGGAAGGCGCAACGTGAACGAAAACGTCGAACCTTGTCCGAGATGACTCTGAACGCCGATCCTGCCGCCCATCGAACTCACGAGCTGTCGGCAAATTGCAAGGCCCAGACCCGTTCCGCCGAACTGCCGTGTCGTCGAGGAATCGACCTGCGTGAATTGCTCGAAGATGGATTCGATCTTGTCCTCGGGTATCCCGATGCCCGTATCTTCGATGGAGAATCGCATCTGTGCTGATTCACTGCTCTTCTCCAGGCATTCCACATTGACATACACGTGCCCCCGGCTGGTGAACTTGACAGCGTTTCCCGCTAGATTAAGGAGGATCTGGCGAATGCGGCCCGGATCACCCACGACGTGGGCTGGAGAGTCGGGAGCGTAGCGCACGATGAAATCGAGACCTTTATCGCGCACCCGCGCGCCCAGCGTCTCGGCCAGCTCCTCGACGGCGGATTGTAGGTCGAACGGAATCGGTTCGATAACCATTTTTCCGGCTTCAATCTTGGAGTAATCCAGGACGTCATTGATCAAAGAAAGTAAGGCGTCAGCGGATACTTTTGCCATGTTCAAGTACTCGCGTTGTTCGGAGTCCAGTTTCGTACCGAGAACGAGTTCGGTCATTCCCATGATTCCATTCATCGGCGTGCGGATTTCATGGCTCATCACCGCCAGAAATTCGCTCTTTGCGTGGCTGGCAGCTTCCGCTCCTTCTTTGGCCTCCTGGAGCTGCGCTTGCACCTTTTTTCGCTCGGTGATTTCGCGGACGGCCCCGAGGTAGGCTTTTGAAAGCAGTATTGGGCTGCCAACGGCAGCGATCAGAACGACCATAAGCAAACTGCTTGTCAACCACATGGCGCGCTTTAATCTGGGGGCGATGAACTGCGAGTCCGCGAAAAGCTTCCTTTCTTCGCCAGCCGTCAGGTCATTCATGTTTTTCAGGAGCGGGCCGTAGATAAGCGGATCCAGCGCAGTTTGCACGAAGCTAATGGCTCGAGCCCTCTGCCCTTTTCTAACAAGCTCCACACTCCGTTCGGCATAATCACGGAACTCCCTGGAGAATTGTTCCAATTCCAGAAGTTGCTTCGCTTTTGTTGATGGGGTGGGTTCTCGATTGCTCTCCTCATCCTTTCTCCATTGTTGAACGGCCTGCAACCCCCGATCGATGTCTCGAATCCCGCCCGCATAGACTTGACTGCCAGTCAACAGAAACTTCGAGAAGTTATTCAGCGATTGCGCGAAGAGGCGGGAAAAACGTCCGGCATGGATCTCCTCCGAAGCGCTGGCATTCATGGACTCGACCCGGGCACGCAATTCGCTGCCGGAGAACAGGATCACTCCCTCCAAATTACCGGACAAGTGGGAAATCCCAGATTGCATATCTGCCACGCCTTCGAGAACCACTTCATAGGCAAGCGATGAAACGATGTCTGCCTGGGGAAAGTACTGCTCTCGGATGACTGCACCTATTGAGGTTGCTGAGTCCGAATTCATTGCCATGGCGCGAATGTGCCGTTCGACGAGTCCGAGCTGTGCGTAATTTTCTTCGAGAGCTTTGACCTCAGCGAAGTCCTTCCGAAAGTGCTCGCGCATTTTTCCATTCTGCTCTGCCTCGAGAGCCAATCGGAAATCGACCAGGGCTGCTTGAGCCTCGGAGCGCGAGCGCACGAGATCTTTCCAGTTCTCTTCCAGCTCTGACTTGGGGTCCTCTCCGTTTCCCACCAGCCCGAAGTCGATGGCTTCGTTGATTTCCAAAGACGTGTAACGAAGGAAACGCTGGGCCGCGACCGTCCCCCTGATCTCGAGTTGTACTAGATCCATCTGGGCGCGGGCTTTCGCATAAGGGGACGTCATCGCGAAGAAAACAAAAATGGAAATCCCGGCCATCGCCAGGGCGAACAATACAAAGCGGGTCGGCCCGAAGGATTTCGTCATCAGAGAGTCACTTCCATCGGCAACCTTGTCGTTCCACCATGGCTCACCCAATCACCGAAGCGCGAGCACGACTTTGACGGTATCGTCTATATCGTCTTTTTTTAGATAGCCGATGGTCCTTGGGTCAGCGGCCAAGACTTGTTTCATTTGGGCGGCGGAACCGATGTTTTTCGGAGGCATCTGGATCCGGCCGGTAAAGGCTGCCTGGAGAAAATACTTTGTGTAATCGGCCTCACTCATATTGTAGACCTTACGAAGAATGACGGCGCGTTCGGACTGATCGGGACTGCGCATCAGAAGTATAATGCGCTTCCCATTTGGCCAGGTGCTGCGATCGCCCATGAAAATTCTCCGTGCTTCGCGTAAGGAGAGGGCAGCGATGCCATTGGCCTTATTCACGACTAGGTCGACTTCCTCTTCCCCCCCCACCGCACCATGCGACGAAATCCAAAAGCAGCCTGCCACCAGCAAGCTCAAAACGAGAGGGAGAGTGTTGCGTTTCTTCATGGAAAGTTTTCTCTGCTCGTCAGAAGGCAAACGAAAACTGCGCTTCGAGTCCGTTAACGGTCTTCCGGCGGCGACGATCCAGACGGTCATATTGCAGCTTGACCGCTGCATGGTTGTTGAAGTCGAACCTGAGGCCGAGGGTCGGACCATTACGGCGCCCTACCACCGCGCCATCCGCAGGGTTACCATAGATCGGATCGTTTACGCCCGCATTCACGTAGGCGTAGCGAAAATAGGGGCGGTACTTGCCGAATTGGCGGGAGACTTGCGAGTAAAACCCCGTGGTATGAAAGACTCCGGGTGCTCCGGTTTTGGTCCTCGCGTGCCGCACGAGCATTGCTTCGTTCAAAAACTCATACTTCGAGTTCGTGAACACCAGGTGTAGCGTGGAAATGAGCTCGCTGTGGTTGCGGTTGTTGGAAAACGTCAAATTGTCATGATAGATGGAAACCCCGGCCTGTAAACCGGGAATCCAGCTGGGGCGCGCGAACAACGCCAGATTTACGGACTTGCCGTTGTTTTCATCTTGCGTGTTTTGAGCCGGGTCCGCGCCTAGCAAGTGTGCCCGGCCGTTTCCGATCTCGGCCACATAATTCAGACCAAGCTGGCCCGACGGAATCTGGCCGCTGGTCGTGACTCCGACTTCTTGTAGCGGCAAGAAGCCTCCATGGTCATCAAACGCATACATGAAGGGACGAGTGATAGCGGTCTGAAACCATGCCCCGTGGTGGAAAGCGGTATTGTAATACCCGATTGACGAGTGATACCGCCCAATAGCGAAGGTGAAGTAGTCGTTGTGTTTGTACTGCAGGAGCAGCCTTTCGACATCGGGCGTGATGCTGTTATCAGGTTGCGGAATGAATAGTACTTCTCCAAGGATGGAGACCCTGTCGGAGAGGCTTCCGGTCATAAACAGATCCAGTGAGCCGATATGAAAGCTGCTTGGTTTACGCTTCTGGTCGCTCACTTCATATCCTACGTCTCCAAAGATGCGCAGCTTTACACCAGTGGCGGGGGATTCACTCTGTGGCCCTTGAGCCACAGGCGCGTTCGTTGAGTCGGTCGAAGCGGTCAGAGCTGAGACGTCGACAGGTGATGGCACGGCGATGCGAACAGGAGGGGTCGTGTTGACCATTGTCCCATTGAGTTTCGTCTCGAGCTGGTTTACCCGTGCTTCCAGATACTCCATGCGCTTCAGCAGTTCCGCCACGGTTTTCGGGGCGACCGGAGGGGCCGCGCCGGACTCCTGCGCTTGTCCTGTGGGTGGAAAGACTAATATCGCCAGCAAAGCGGCCACTCCGACCCGCAGAGTGAACTGATTTAGAGACGCCGCCGGCCAACACTTTTGAAATGTCTTCGGGTCCATCGCTCCCCCTTCGAAATTTGAGCGCGACGCCACTGCAAAAAACACGTCTATGGCGGCCTGGCGCTCACTCGCCGGTTTGCACGATCCGGTCGCACACGTTTAACTGGAAAGGGACAGACAAACGGCACACTGAAGGGACCATCATTATCAAAGGCCGCCGCTGACATGTCAACGCTCCTGGAATGTGTTCTTGTCCAGTCTGCCATGCCAGGTCGTGAAGATGGTCGTAGCTTCCGCAGTCAACGTTGAAGGCGATCAAGTTAGTCGTCGCAAGTGGACCTGGTGGCTCCGTAAGAGCCCTGCACCCGAAGTCCGCATTTGGTTCTGGCTGGGCCGCGCCAACAAGAGCGTGACCGACGCTTACTCAAAGCGAACTGAGAATCTACATTTCCGAAAGGAATGCACAGAGAAAGTAGGCCTGGGAATCTTGGCGAAGCACACTCCATCTTTGTTCGAAGGGGATTTGCCGATGGCTATGGCAGCTTTGATGGTGTCGCCCTGCAACACATAAGCGCGAGCCAGGCCGAGATGAGCGAGTGCGCCGATAGCTTCATTGAGCACAATCCCGCGATGGTCCAGGATTCTCTGAAACTCGGCGGCGGCTTCGCTGCCGTGATTCACTGACAAATACGCTCCCCCGCGCACGTAGATGGGATAAAGACTGAGCGACAGACTACCGATGGCCGGAGACCCCAATTCGTAGGGAGAAGCCGCCTGAAGAACCTCGATGGTTTTCGAGGCATCGTTGCGGTTGAGCGCAAGCTGCGCGCGCAAGGAAGGAAGGGTGCTTAAAGGATTTTCCCCCAAGTACCCATGGTTGGGGGTTGGATTTTCGGGGAAATGAGCCAGCGATATAGAAGGCTTACAAATCCGTCGCCTGGCCTACACGCATCGGCTGGTAGGGTCGAGCAAGCTCTATTCGGACCGTAGCCACTGCCGTTGGCGGATCGCGGTGCGTCTCAGGCGGTCTCTTTGGTGCCTCAGGAACCTTGCTGTGTTGCGCGCAATATTTCTTGCCGGTACGAAGCTTGACGCCATTACCGCTTGTTTCATGGCATCTCTGAGGCGTGACTGCCCCGGCGGGCTTGGCTGAATCCCCATTTTCCGCAGGAAATAGTTCGCTCGGTACACGTTGAAAAGCGATTCGTCTTTCCATTCGAAATTTACGCTAAGAGACACCGAAACATTAGCGTCATTCTTAACCCAGTGGGGGGCATTCACGGGAATATGTACGGCCTTCCCAGGGGCCAGACGAAGAGTATGTGCCCTATCCTGACAACGGGCTTTGTATTCACCGGCATTCCAATCACCTACCCAAAACCGTTCCAATTCGACATCCGTCAGAACCTGGCGATCGGTTTGATCGAAGACAAAAATGTCTTTTTCCCCATTGATCTGTAAAAGCACATTGCATTCGTTGTCGAAATGATAGGGTGTTATGCGACCCGGTGAGGTCAACATGATTTGCGCTTCCGCGTTTTTGATCGCTCTTCGCAGGCTGGTGCCGCTTAAGCGCTCAACGTCCAACAGGACGGCGTTCATTACAGCTTTGTATTCGGGAACTAATTCCGAATGTTTTAGGATCACCCAGGCTCCAGCGCAATCGATTCTCTCCAAGGCTTCTCGCAGCGTATATGGATTTCGCGGCCGCTGGTTCCACCGTTGTTCTACTCGGATTTCTCCAGCATCGCAGGCGATATTGCGAGGATCGCGACTAAGAAATTGGGCTAGCGCAATCAACCGCGGGATTTCGAACAGTGGATGATTAGCTAAACGGTGCGTCAGGCAAAATGGCTGGCGATCGAACTTTTCCTTGAAGAAAGATTGGTCAGCCGTGAGAACGCTCGACAAATCTACGATTTGCTCTTCCCCGCGGATCATCGTTCTCCTCCATCTAGATGGAAATGCATCCCCAGATTCTTATTTCCTGCGAAACGACCCGGACGCGATTTCAGCTTTCCTTTCGCGCAAGAACATAAAACACCCCTTGCGCTCGTGGTTCCCTCGCCGCTTCCGTCAAGCGAAGCCGGCGCGGAAGAACCGCATCGGGTTTCGTATGTCTCTCAAGGATCAAGCCTTGAGTAGATTCGGTATTTCCTGGTCTTCCACACCGATTTGCTTCTAATCGACGCCCCTCCCGTGATCTTCATTGCCCAATCATTGTTAATTATTTACCGAGACGTTTGCACCGCGCACCTGGAATACCAAGAAACCGCTGAACCAGTTTTGTTTCGAAGCATCCCAAGGCGGGCCTAAGCCGCAGGAAGGGAACCGAAAACTTGCAATCCGCGTGTTCCAGTTAAAAACGCTTCCACTGGTCTGGTAGTACTCCGTTGTGAACCAAAAAGTGCAGTCATCGATGGGATCAATTGTAATGGCACTATAGTCCCCCCAACGCTGGCGGGTGGTGGGCTGCTGAGACCCCCCTCCTTCAATGATGCTCTTCTCATCCTCGAGAGTGCCTCGTGGGTCATCGGGAGTGCGTCCGGTGTAGCGAACCGCTGGATATATATCTGGGCTCGAGGCGCTGTATGCGAGACCGATATTGCCGGCCCGATCCATCGCAATGCTACCCATCCAACGGTAAGTCGAATCCGGCGTAAACGTTCCCTGCTGATAAATGAAAGTAGCGCCGTTAGGATCTTGGAGCTCGTACCAGCGCGCCCCTGTCACACGCGTACTGGGGTCCTGTACAGAGTGATTCACCACGAGCGACTCATGATCGCCAAAGTTTCGGTACCCCAGGCGAAACATCAACCGATCACCCAGGGTATCCAGTCCCGCAGTAGAGTCTAATTGTGGAACTCCTCCAGAGGCACGGGTAAAGGGCGCCGTGGGAATGTGAATCGCATCGGAGAGAGTCGAATTATTAGGGTTGTTCCAGTCCGCATGGAATCTCAAGAGTCTCAGTTCCTGGCCACTATTATTTATATCCACCAGAAAGTTCGGCGAGCCGTCGGGAGGGGCAAGTGAACCGTCGAGGTCAGCAGGCAAGTAGCTACCACCGACGGTTTGGGAGAAGAAGCACTGCGCGGATGCGTCGTTGCCCACCAGCATGTTGGCGCGGTCGAAGGCGCAAATGTTCGTACCAGATGTTGCGCCGAAAATGTTCGCGGTGTAGTAATAGCCGTCGGGCCAAACTCCGAACTTGGGGTAATCACTTAGAGTCGTCCCTGCGGGCAAGACGTTCGACAAATCGAAGGCATAGCGATAGTAAGTACCGGTCGCATCCGAGCTCGTTGAAACCGCGATACAAACTGTCGTCGCGTCGTTGATTTGGGAGAACATCCACTGACCGGCCGTTTTGTCATACAGAATGATTCCGTCCCCACCGTTCCTAGTTTCGCAAGGCGGGCCGAAATCGGTGAAAAGGGTCACGCCGCGAGCCGGGCCGAAAAGCAAATCCCCAGTGGTCTTATCGAATACGGCAAACGACGAGTTGACCCACTGCATATACTGGGTGGCTCCCACGGCTCCATTGGTGTCGGGTGGTGCACCACTGACACTGAAACCGTAAGCGCCCTTCCCTAGACCATCAAAATTCATCAAATCAATGGTGCCGAGTGGCTGCCCCACAGACTTTTGGACAACGGGATCTGGTACACGCGGAGCCGCCGATTGGGGCTCAGTGGGCCGCGGGGCTGGCTCTTCCTCGGGCTCCTCACCCTGCACAACGACAGGAGCAATCGTTCGCAGAGGAGGGGATATGTCATGCTTGATCACAGCGGGATGCTTCGCAGTTGCGCGGACCGCCTGTGCCTGCGCCGTGCCTTGCAACAGTAGTGGAAACAATATAAGCGGAATAGCGATCTCGAGCTCAGTAACCCTCATTGTGACATACTCCTGATTCACATCTATCGCGACTATAGTTCAAAGTCGTGACCAAGAGATAAAAGTTTCCTGAATTTCCTACCTATTCCTACCAAAAACTTCGTTCGTGTTCCACCAGAGTTGAATTTATGCGTGCCGGACGATAGGCTGTTCCGCCATGATCTTGATCCTTCGCTCCTTGCTGTTGATCTTGTGCGACTGCCTTAGAGGTCGTGCAGCACTGCAGACGGAAATTCTTGCCCTGCGCCGACACTTGCGTATTCTACAGCGGTCAAGTCGCCATTGTCTCCACCTACGTCCTGGAGGCAGGCTCTTCTGGGTCTAGCGGTCGCGAACCTGGGCCGGCTCGGCGTCTGTGCTTCTCCTGGTCAAACTCGAAACCGTTATCGCCTGGCATCGAAAAGGATTTCGATTGCATTGGCGCTGCAAGAGCAGACAGAGAATCGAGTTCCGGCATCAACCTCAGGATCACCCACCTGAGACGTCACTTGACGGTATGAATCGGGACGGACAGAATTATTGTGGACCACACCGGCGCCTCCATTGGCAGCCGCGAACGCATGGAGGCCTAGCGAAGATCTGCGGATACGGCTGGAGCCTCCCCATTCCCCGTGTTCGCATGGATGCCTACAATGGCGTACCCATCGGCGTCCGGAGAGACCTTCACGGTGAACAGCTGTTTCGAGGGATCGTAAATGGCCGCTCCGACCGTTCCTCTCACGGCCGCCACGATGGGTGCCGCGCGTGAGTAGCCATGAAGCGTGCGCCTTCTCTTCAAGTTGTCGCGACAGGGAATCGTGCGATTTTTGGCGCGGATGGAGTTTTGGTGCAGCACAGGTCAGCAGCAGGCTGCACAGGGAATCGAGTTTCGGCATCAACGAAGGGATCGTTCACCTGGGGCATCACTTGACGATATGAATCGATACGGACAATTATTGCGGGCTATAGGTGTTCGAGGGGGCGTTGCTTAACCAATGTTGACACTCACGCAAGTCGAGGAAGCTCTTGGCCGCATTCGCGATGCAATCTGCGTCTCGCCCTGCGCGAGATCGGAGAGCCTGTCCGATATAACTGACAGCTCGGTTTTTCTCAAACTCGAAAATCTACAGCGGACTGGAGCCTTTAAGGAACGCGGGGCTCTTAACAAGCTCCTCCAACTCACTCCGGAACAGCGAGACCGTGGTCTGGTGACTGCCTCTGCCGGCAATCATGCGCAAGCAGTTGCGTATCACGCGGGCCGATTAGGTATCAAAGCGGAAATTTGGATGCCGCGCACAACTCCTATCGTTAAGGTGTCAGCAACCCGAAATCATGGGGCACGGGTCGTCCTCCACGGTACGAACTTTGACGAAGCGTTTCAGGAAGCTCACACGCGCTGCCTGGAACAAGGCTCTACGTTCATTCATCCCTTCGATGACGAAGCCGTCATTGCCGGCCAAGGTACATTGGCCCTGGAACTATCAGAACAGGTCCCGAAGGTAGGAGTTGTAGTGGTGCCGGTGGGCGGGGGTGGACTGATCGCTGGCGTGGCGCTGGCGCTCAAAGAACTCGATCCCGCGATGAAGGTTATTGGGGTTCAAGCATCCGCGGTTCCTTCGATGGTAGATGCCATTCGTGAAGGGCGACCGGTGGCCATTCCGGCCCGGTCCACGGTGGCAGATGGCATCGCGGTCCGTTCGGCTGGCGAGAAGACGTTCCCCTTGGTGCAGAAGTACGTTGACGATGTGGTTGTTGTTGACGAGGAAGAGATTGCAGCGGCTGTGCTGTTTCTGCTTGAACGAGAAAAGACTTTGGCGGAAGGGGCTGGAGCGGTCACAGTCGCCGCGCTGCTTCATCATAAGGTTCCAGTCGCCGGCAAGACTGTCGCGGCGATTGTCTCTGGCGGCAACATGGATGTAACGCTTCTGGCGCGCATTATTGAACGCGGTCTTGCCAAGGATGGCAGGTTGATTCGGTTGCGAGTATCGCTTCCCGATCATCCGGGAGCACTCCATCGCCTGACCGAAGTGATTGCGGCCAATCAAGTCAATATTGTGGAGACGAGCTATCACCGAACGTTTTACGGTGCCAGCCTCGGCTACACCGTTATTGACCTGACGATGGAGACGCGAGGGCCGGAGCACGGTAATGCGCTGGTCGAATCGCTGGAAACGGCAGGGTACAAGCAGGAGCGTATCGCCTGACGCGAACAAGGAGAACAATGAGCGTTGTGCGCCGAGCGAGATCTATCTCGATAGAACGCGGCGCCTGACCTTTGCTACGAGTTTGCTACTGATTGCGGTGCTTCGGACTTCGGACACGCTCAGGAATTTCTCAATCGTTTGCAAGCGTCTTCATGGCGCTGCCATCCGAGGGCGAAATTGGGCTGGGAATAACAGCGCGAACCCGCACCTGCTGAGCGTTCCCTGGCGAGCGCCATGTCCTCGACCCTACCAAAGGGTCAGCGGATCATAGCGTGGCGGCTGCCCGAGCGAGCACGACGGCGCTGCTTGCAGACAGTGAATCATAATAGCGGACGAACCGGCGGGGCTCCTCCGCAGTGTAGGGGGCCAGGTTGTGTGCCCAACGAAAGCCTATTGGTTGGTACCAAAGCTCGACCTCGATGTGCAGCGGGCCTCGGGCATCGCCGGTCGCTATGGAATATCGCACCAAATCTCCTGCGTCGGTGAAATTGGGATCTTCTGCAGCGTCGCCAATCACGGCAATATCTTTTTCGGCGGTTTGTTTCTGAAACCCAGTGGGAAGCAGACGATTGTCCTTCAGATAGCCAACGGCTGAGAGCAGTCCGGTGGTGACGCGACCGGCTTGGTCTTTCAGAATCGGTTCGTAGATTTGTACCTCATCGTTGCTCTTGATCTCCCGGTAGTGTGGCTCGAAGCGTGTAGGGTCGGCATCATTATCGTTGCCTTCGATGGAGCCGTCGGTTTTCAAAGCGCCCGATTCAAACACCTTTCGGTCATTGCGATCTCGCACCAGCACGTGAAGCCACGCGCGGCGCGATGGGTAGGCAGTTGGAAGTTTGTGGCCGCTCAAGTTCTGTACCAACACTTCCACATGAAGAGTGCCAGCCGCAACGTTAATTGCAGGAATGCTGACACGAGCCGTCTCCGATTCAAGAAAGGCCACGGTTCGGTTGGAAGCGGTAGTCATTTCCTGCGGCAGTGCCGCCACGCTGAGATCCGCGCGGAAAGCATTCAGCATTTTCAGCATGAAAAAATTCGCCGCAACAAACGTGTGCCGCCGGACACCGGCGCGAGGCACTCCCAGTACTGCAGTGATGGGAACCTCGGAGTGGATTTCTGGCATGTGACAGGACTGGCAGGTGCTCTTGCTTGGATAATCGCTGTGCAGCCATTCAAGGAAGGGCATCTGTTCCGGAAACGCGCCGACCTGATTTCCGCCGGCCCCTAAAGCTTGGGTGTAGAGCGTGTGACAAGTGCCGCATAAGGCGGAGTTTCGGATATGGGCAGCCTCCGTGGGGCGGAACCCTCCTGTTGAAGTCTCCATAACGTGCGTCTGTCCAGCTTGTATGGTAAACGGACCGTACTCGGGGCGATCACCATGGGACACTGGCGTATCGATCACGAATCCGCCGTTGAAACTCTCCCGTGTCTCCAGCTTTTCCTTTGAGATTTGGTGGCACACCGAACAGGACACACCATCTTCGGCTGCAGCACTGTCCTTGTTATTGGAGTCAAACGGAAGATGGGCGAATACCTGGCCGGTGGTGCCACGCAGCTTGGCCTCGAGGCGAGTGATTGGCATATGGCAGACTGAGCACTCGTCCTCGATAGCAGCTTGCGATTCCGGATGATCGATCGATTCGCGCCGGACGCTCGCTTGCCAATAAGGATCGCGGGAAGAGTTCGCCATCATGCTGGAGCGCCAATCGAAGCCGATCGACACGTCTTCACCGGACCCCGTTGTAAGTCCATTGTGACAGGCCACGCATCTGTCCGAAGTCTGAAACACGGGCTTCTTTTGCGTGTGTTGCGCGCCACTACGGCTCATCAACTTTGGCGACCACCACAGCAACTCCACCACAAGGATCAGATACCAAACCTTTTTTTGCATCACCAACCTTCGTTCAGCCTTCCGTCTCCAAAGTCCCATAACAGGTAAAACATCACCTGTATTGATCGTCCGAACTTATTGTTTACCGGCATTCGAACTCCCAGGTTAGCGCGGACGTGCTGCCGCTTGCTGATGGTTACCTGCATTTGCGGCAGCACGTCCCAATTCGTTTTTGCTCCGGTCGTCAGTTCGCGGTCGGCCAGGAACTCGATCATCGGCGACCACATACGACCGAGCCCGTGGCGCTGCGAGATACTCTGGCCGAGCGCTGTGCGATAAAATATCGCCTGGGGCGCGATCCTCGTGTGCGCGGGAAGATCGGCTCCGACTTGAAATTGCAGGAAAGTATTGGTGGGGAAAAGCTGCCCATAGGACGCGAAGGTCTCGAACGTGGTAGTTCCCGTGCCGAAGCCCCTAGCTTTGTTGCCCGTAGGTAAGATAACCCCCCCGAACAGACCAAAGATAGAGCCGGAACGCAGACTCGAGAATATCTCGCGTTTGACACCCAGCGTAGCATCTCCCACGCCCCCATACCAAGTGTGGTTCAGATTTGCAAACGTGATGGGGACATCCACCTCGATCTGATTTTTCACGCCGAAGCGCTGTTCGTGAATAATGTGAGTCATTACGCCGGGTGCGCCCTGCGCGCTTATCCCTGTCGAAATGACGACCTCATTTTCGGGGTAGGCCTTCTCTGTAACCATCGCCCGGGGCAGATTTAACTCCCCACGCGCCCAGTGCGGATTGCGGCAGAAGCCGCGCAGGTACTCGATGACGTTATCGATTTGTTCAGACGTTAGCGCCTCGCCGAAAGAGGGCATGATCTGAGAGAACCCGCGAACTGGTCCGCCATGAAGGATTACGTCTTTCCAGGTGGTGTTAGGTTCCGCGGTGGTCTGATCGCATTTCGTGAAATCTGGGAATGTACGCGGCGGTTCAAAACCGCTTATGGATTTCGGGGTTCCCTTGCCATCAGCCCCATGACAGGCTATGCAACCCGCCTTGAAGATATGCTCCCCGGTGTCAAGCTGGACCGCGGAGTCAGGCTTGGTTTGCGCGAACAGGAGCGCAGCCGGCATCAACAAGTACAGTGCAATGTGCCCGATCAGAGTGTGAACGTAGGCGCCAACCCGCCGGAGGGACTTTTTCTCCATGCAATGATTTCCAAGCCGCCCGGATGATACCAGGTAGCGAATCGGTGTCAAAGTGTTTGGGAGAAGTCAGTTGCGGGCAAGCAAAATCGCCAAGTCAGGTAACTGGACAAGCTCTCTGTGATGCGCAAGAACCTCGTAGGTATCACGCGTACTCAACAATGTTACAGGCCTGTGCGCAAGCTGTTGATTTCAAAGTCGGTCATCATTTTGGCGAGGACAGCGATCAACATCCCAAAACGTAACTTGGCGCGGTCCCGCTTGACTTCTGCGCGACATTAACCAATAAAGGACCCTGAACAGGAGGAGTATCTTCATGAGGAATCCTCGTTTCAGAATGCGGTCCGCCGCGGCCGTGCTTGGCTGTGTTGTTTTCGCAGTGGCGGCGGTTGCTACGATACGAGCTGCCACTAGCCGGTCGGACACCAGGTGGACGAATGTTCCCAGACAGACGCTGGCTTTTTACTACGGTTGGTATGGCAACCCGGAGGTCAGCCAACGCTGGTACCACTGGAAGAACGTCGATACGGCCAAGAAACACATCGATGAGTCGGCGCACTACCCGGTGCTGGGACCCTACGATAGCCACGACCCCAAGGTGATCGAAACGCACCTCCGGCAAGCGAAGGAAGCTGGCCTTACTGGCTTCATCGTGAGCTGGTGGGCCAAGGGGGATTTTCACGACCAGGGCATCCCGCTCATGCTCGATGCCGCCAGAAAGCACGAAATGACAATCACGGTGTACTACGAGACAGTGCCTCCCCGTGGCAACCCGACCGTGGAAGGCGCGGTGGACGACCTCACTTACATCGTGAACAAGTACGGCCAGCATCCGGCGTGGCTCAAAGTGCAGCACAAGCCGGTAATCTTCATCTATGGACGCGCAGTTGGGCAACTCAAGCTCGACGGCTGGGAAAAAGTAATCGCCGCCTTTCGGGAAAAAAATCCCGGCGGCGCCGTGTTCATCGGGGACCAGATTTCGACCAAGGCTGCCGCCATTTTTGACGGCATCCACACCTACAACCCGACCGGGCTTACCAAGGGTAAATCGCTCGACGAGATTCAAAGCTGGGCGAAGACGACCTTCCCTGACTGGGTCAACATCGCCGGACCGCAGCGGATCGCCTGCGTTACTATCATTCCCAGCTTCGACGATTCCGTGCAGCCCTCGCGCCTGCCGCCGCGCCCGATTACAGACCGTCACAATGGTGAAACCTACCGGGTCATGTGGGAGCAGGCCATCGCCGCCGACCCCGACTGGATCCTAGTGACCAGCTGGAATGAATGGCACGAAGGCAGCGAGATCGAACCTTCCTTGGAACTTGGCGACCGCGAGCTGAGCACAACCAAGCAGTTCGCTCGCAAGTTTGCCTCCATGAAGCCGCGACATAGGTAGCAGCTTGGGGAGATTCGGCAATCGTGTATCCCTCGGACCGTGGCAATCCCGCGTGGGTCTGCTCTCACTGCGCCACTGCAGGGGAGGAGAACCGGGGAGTGACACGGCCACGGGTGAGCTGGTCGCCAGACGTCAAGGTTCTCTACCTGCAAGCAACCTCTACACGTCAGACTTACCTGGTTCCTCTCCGATCCGGCCAGCTCCTGCCTCACCTACAGCCTTCTGGGATCGGTTCCATGGTAGCGGCGGCCGGATTTGCCAGGGGCGGAGACAATCTCGCAGCAGCGCGCCTTCGCCCTCACCCGTCCGCCTATATGTTTCCTCGCGTCACAACGCACCGTAACATCTACCGTATCCGTGTGCTCTGAAGAAACTTGATTCGAGTTTGTTCCTTACTTGGATGTGGCCGTCAATCTGCAAACTTCGCCGCCGCACACTACATAACTCCGGGAGGGACCCAACCAGAACAGAATTATTGCAGGACTACAGGTTTGCGAAGGCCGCGACTTCCATCCCAAGAGGCGCAACGCTTTCACGCGCTGGCCAACCGTTCCGTCTTTTGTTTTGGCTGTCTTCTAATAATTCGGTCCAAGAAACCAACGGCTCCGACCCAAACAATGGCTGCACAATAGCCGGCGATGACGTCGCTTGGGTGATGCACTCCCAGGTAAACTCGCGACACTCCGATCATCCCGACGAGCAGCACAGCGATCGTCCAAATACACAATCGTGCACGCCGTCCCGTTATACGCGCGGAAAGAATCGCAGCCAGCGCTCCGTAAAAACAGAGCGATCCTAGAGCGTGGCCGCTTGGGAAACTATACGAACTTGGGGACGTTCCGAAAAAGGCGAGAGGCCGAACTCGGTGAAAAGCATGCTTCAACACAAGATCGAGCGCAGCCACGCCTGCCATAGTAATGGCCAGCAACGTAGCCGCTCGCGGGCGATGGAAGTAGTAAAATAGAGAAATCGCCAGCAAGCTCAACACGACCAGTACTCCCACTGACCCAAGGAGTGAAATTATTTCCATCATCCTCGTAATGGGTGGCGAAGCGAGTCGGTGGATAGCTGCTCGCACAAAAGTATCGAATCGCTCCGTGTCTGCCTCAACGACCTCCTCTGCCAGCCACCCAAAAAATAAAAGGGCAGTAGCAGCAACTAGAATGGCGCCAAGGAGCAAGAATCCGATTTTGGCTTTTCTCGGCTCTTCCATAGGGTCAACGAATTTGCCGCTGCTCTGCTAGGGCTTGGAATCCAGGTCCTGTTTGCCGACCGCGCCGCAACCTTCTCGACGATATTCATGATGTAGCCCATCCAAGATCGACTGTTCTTGATTAAGAAACCCTCCGGAACCTCGTGTCTGTGAATTTGTCGCGCGACTGACAACCTGTTTCCAGGCACTCCCGCCACAGCCTGCCGAGCAACCTCTTGCAACGGACGTTGGCCTCTGGCGCCCGCGCGGAATCGGGCGACCCTCGTCGCGGCACTCAATTTCTGGCGTATCTGTCGAGTCTCCAGCCGTTCGCTTCGTCCTCAAGGTGCAATTCGCACCACAAGGATATCAAAGCCACCATGGTTGGTGGGCTGCAACGGATTCGCTGTGGGGAAGTTGGGTGACGCGGTCCCACCGGTCACGTGCGCGTTGCCCGCGCAGTCCACCGCGATGCCATGGCCCACATCGGTATCGCTACCGCCGAGGTAGGTGGAATAGAGCAGCGTCGACCCTGTTCGATCCAGCACCGTCACAAAGGCATCGGTTCCGCCGTGATTGGTGGACTGCAAGGGATTCGCCGTGGGGAAATCGGTCGAGCCTGTATACCTGTTAGGTACGCGTTGCCCGCGCGGTCCACCGCGATGCCGTTGCCAACGTCGTCTCTGTTGCCGCCAAGGTACGTGGAATAGAGCAGCATCGACCCGGTGGGATCCAATGCCGCCACGAAGGCGTCATAACCGCCGTGGTTGGTGGACTGCAAAGGATTCGCCGTGGGGAAGTCGGTCGAATGAGTCAGACCTGTGACGTATGCGTTGCCCGCGCGGTCCAGCGCGATGCCGTTGCCATATTCGTCGCTGCTGCCGCCAAGGTACATGGAATAAAGCAGCGTCGAGCCGGTGGGATCCAATGCCGCCACAAAGGCGTCAATATCGCCGTGGTTGGTGAGCTGCAAAGGATTCGCGGTGGGAAAGTTGGTCGAGTCGGTAAGTCCGGTGACGTACGCGTTGCCCGCGCTGTCCACCGCGATGCCGTAGCCAAAGTCGGAGCCGCTGCCGCCAAGATACGTGGAATAAAGCAGCGTCGAGCCGGTGGGATCCAATGCTGCCACGAAGGCGTCATAAAGGCCGTGGTTGGTGCGCTGCAGGGGATTCGCCGTGGGGAAGTCGGGTGACGCGGTCGCACCGGTCACGTACGCGTTGCCCGCGCTGTCCACCGCGATGGCGTAGCCTTCGTCGTAGCGGCTGCCGCCAAGGTACGTGGAATAAAGCAGCGTCGAGCCGGTGGGATCCAATGCCGCCACAAAGGCATCTTTCCCGCCGTGGTTGGTGGGCTGCAAGGGGTTCGCCGTGGGGAAGTCGGTTGATGTTGTATGCCCTGTTACGTACGCGTTGCCCGCGCTGTCCACCGCGATGCCGTAGCCAAAGTCGGAGCCGCTGCCGCCAAGGTACGTGGAATAAAGCAGCGTCGAGCCGGTGGGATCCAATGTCGCCACAAAGACATCCCACCCACCGTGGTTGGTGGGCTGCAAGGGATTCGCCGTGGGAAAGTCGATCGAAGCGGTCCAACCGGTCACGTACGCGTTGCCCGCGCTGTCCACCGCGATGCCGATGCCATAGTCGTTGCCGCTGCCACCAAGGTACGTGGAATAGGTCAGGACGGGATCGATAATGAGAGGTTTCCTAGAGTCATAGGCGGCAATTTCGAACGCCACCTCATGTGCGCCCTTCAGGACGTAGCGGCTCTCCACAAATTTCCTTGCGCCTGCGAATTCGGGCTGCGCTTGATACACGACCGGCTTGTGGAAGCGAACCTCCTCCTCCCCGGCCTGCAACACCAGATCCCCGCTCCCGTCGATCCGCATCTTCCGCGAACCTTCCAGCCGGACCGTGATGGCCCTCGGATCGGCCCCCGGCGCCACCACAAAATCGTACTCCAGTTGCCGCTGGTGACCGTAGTAGATCAGGTCGATTCCGGGATACGCCTCCTGGTAGCGAACCTTCGCGTATGTGGGAACCTGAGTTTGCCATTTGCTGGCGTCATTGCCGATGAAGTAGTTGCTCTTGCCGGGGAGTTCCTCCAGCCCGGAAACTTTCGCCGCGCGCGCCCCCACAAGCTTCACGCGCAATACGGCGGCATTCTGGTGCTCCGTAGTTTTGGCGCGCAGGAGCTCAACGGACTGTGGGCTGCCGGGCCTATCAATTTCTTTGCCCAGGGCCGAAGGCCTCTGCAGCGCCAGCACAGCCTCGTTGGCACTAAGAAACACAGTGTATCCGTTGCCGCGCGACAAAAACTTCACGCGCCGGTCGGCATGCCCCCGGTTGGCTTCAAACGACATGGGCAGCTTCCCGTAAAAATCCTGAAACCGTGCCTGGCTCCCCGCGGGATCCCCGTGCGACGAGCTACGGACGGGCACGCGAGCACTCCTAGGATGGGCAGGTTTGGCGGGAATTCGCGCCGCCGACTCCGTCGATCTTAACCAGAACAAAGTTGCAGCGAGGAAAAGGAGGATCACACCGTTTGCCCACCGCGACTGGTAACGATTTTTCGCTCGCTTCGTCATCGGGATTTCTCCTCTTGTTCCGCTGCAAGGATGGTTACACAGGAATCGCGGGGACGAGTCAGTGTAGGTTTTGGATAGTAAGGCTATTGAATAAAGATGGCAATGTTATTTGGTCCGCACGCAAGCGCGCAACCTCACTCCAAGCGAATCTAGATCCAGATAATTAACTTCATGAAAAACTTCGCCATGATCGGCGACCTGTTATTCATCGCTTCGACTTCGACATAGGGGAAGCCAAGCACAAAGCAGGCGCCGCCTTGGGCGGCTTGTTGTTGAGGCATTCGCTCGTTCTGGCACTTTCCGTCTGCGTCGCAATTTCGTTCGTTTGCACTCTTGTTCTGTTTCTGTCCTCCCGCAAGGATTTGCAAGCACAAGCATTTACGGGAACTTAACGACAGCATGGACCTGAGGAGTCGTCGTGATGTACCTGCAGTGCAGCTGCCAAAAGCCGCGCAGCAAGGTGTGCCCGGCCTTAGAGGCCGTGTCTGGCGAGAGGCGCTGGTAGGATTGGTTGCACTCAGCGCTGTGGCGCGCGAACATTTGACTATGGCACCGGCGCAGCAGTGTGGAGACATGAATTTCAAACCGGCGGCACAACCGGATTGCTGTCCACCGCAGGGAAACTGGTTTTCGCAGGTAGCGGATCCAACGTCATCGCATTCGATGCTGCCACCGGTAAGTCTCTCTGGCATTTGCGGATCGGAAATCAGGCGAATGCACCCGAAACCTACATGCTTGACGGCCATCAGTATTTGCTGGCGGTCGCGGGCGATACGATGTTTGCTTTCACCCTTTATTAAGGAGATTGTGATGATTTACTCGAGACGTGAATTTGGAAAGCTGGCGCTCGCCAGTCTCCCCGCCGCCGTAATGGAGAAGACAATTTGGGGTCAAGCCAAACCGAGCTCCACGATTAATGGCGTGCAGATCGGAACGATTACCTACAGCTACCGCAGCATGCCCGATCAGAGCGCTGAGGCGCTTCTTAAATACGTTGTTACCGACGGCATCAGCGCCGTCGAATTGATGGGCCAGCCCGCCGAGCAATTCGCTGGAGCTCCATCGGGTGTGGGACGCGGCGGTGGTGGTCGCGGTCGGGAGCAGCAGCTCACTCCTGAACAACAGGCCGCGGAGCAGGCCGCACAGCGTGAAACTCGGGAAACGATAAAGAAGTGGCGCCTTGGCGTTTCAATGGACAGATACAAGGAGCTGCGCAAGCTGTACAACGATGCCGGCGTGAAGATCTATGGCCTGAAGATTTCACCCGGTGCGGATATGACAGATCAAGAGATGGATTACGTGTTCAATGCCGGCGAGGCGGTGGGCGCAACTCACGTCACGCTGGAGCTATCGACCGATGTGGCGTTCCTCAAGCGCGTCGGTGCTTTCGCCGAGAAACACAAGGTCTATGCGGCATACCACTCGCACGGGCAGGGCAGCATGACAGCGTTCGATCAGGCGTTCGCTGCGTCGAAGGCGAACATGGCGAACGTCGACTTCGGCCACTATGTCGCTGCCGGCAACGTCGGTGGAAGCCCGCTCCAATTCCTTGAGAAGTTCCACGACCGGATCGCGAGCTTTCATTTAAAGGATCGAACGACCCCCGAACACGGTGCGCAGAATCTGCCCTGGGGCACGGGCGAAACGCCGATCAAGGAGATCCTGCAGACCGTGAAAAAGAACAAGTGGAAGATGCCCGCGTCCATCGAACTCGAATACCAGGTGCCGGCGGACTCAGACGCCGTAAAAGAGGTAGCCAAGTGCCTCCAGTATTGTGAGGATGCACTTGCGTAGCGAGGAAAAGGAAATGAGTAAAAACCGGCTTGGAATCGGGATCATCGGCAGCGGCTTCAACGCGCGATTCCATTTGCAAGCTTTCGTCGGCGTCAGAGACGCGGATATCGCCGGCATCTGGAGTCCAAATGAGAAGAATGCGTCGGAGGCCGCGGCGCTGGCACGTGTCTTGGATGTGGGTGAAGCTGGCGTCTACAAGTCCATCGAAGAGATGGTTGCGGATCCTGCCGTCGATGCGATTTGGCTTTGCGGCCCAAACCACACACGCATCGAGAATGTCGAAGAGATCGTCAGCGCGATCGAGCGGGGCCGCGGAACGCTGAAAGGTTTGGCTTGCGAAAAACCTCTAGCGCGCAACGTTGCCGAGGCGCGCCGGATTGTTGAGGCGATCAAACGCGTCGGGTTGCGGCATGGCTATCTCGAGAATCAACTCTTCGCTCCGGCCGTTGCTGCAGGACGCGACATCATCTGGCATCGCGGCGTGCCCCTCAGCGGCCGGCCCTACCTCGCCCGCGCCGCAGAAGAGCACAGTGGACCCCACAAGCCGTGGTTCTGGCGGGGTTCGTTGCAAGGGGGTGGCGTCTTGAACGACATGATGTGCCACTCCGTCATGCTGGTGCGTCATCTGCTCACTTCGCCGGGATCGCCTTATTCCTCGCTCAAGCCGATGGGAGTTTGCGGACAGATTGCAAGCCTGAAGTGGACGCGGCCTGAATACGTCGACCGGCTCTCCACCATGTTGGGCGACGGCGTGAACTATCGGACGGAACCGGCCGAGGATTTTGCCAGTCTCACCATCGATTTCAAAACCGAGGACGGAACGCTCGCGATCGGAGAGGCGACTACGTCATGGAGCTTTGTCGGAGCGGGACTTCGCTTGTCCGCGGAACTCCTGGGTCCGGAGTACTCGATGCAGTGGAACACACTCGAAAGCGGGCTGAAACTTTTCTTCAGCCGCGAAGTGCGAGGAAAGAGCGGTGAGGATCTGGTCGAAAAACAGAACGCCGACATCGGACAGATGCCCGTCGTCCCGAGCGAGGCTGCTGCATACGGATACGAAGCCGAGGATCGTCACTTTGTCCAGGCATTCCTTCGAAACGAGCAGCCCGCGTTGACCTTCGAGGACGGACTGGAAGTCGTGAAACTCCTCATGGCTGGATATCTCAGCGCGGAACAGAGCCGAACGATCGAGTTTCCTCCTGAGGGACTGGATACGTTTATTCCGGCGGTCGCACGCGGCACGTGGCAGCCGAGGCGGTGGTGAGCATGCAATTTAACACACGCTTGAAGCTGTCCGTGATGATGTTCCTTCAGTACTTCGTCTGGGGTGCGTGGTACGTCACCATGGGAACGTGGCTGGGCCAGACGCTCCACTTTTCGGGCGAGCAGATCGGCCTCGCTGCCGGCACGACCGCGGTTGCGGCAATGATCTCTCCGTTTTTTATCGGCATGGTCGCCGATCGATTCTTCGCAACCGAACACATTCTTGCGGTGCTCCATATTGCCGGCGCCGTCGCGCTCTTTGCGGCTGCCGCGCAGACACAATTCCTGCCGCTCTATGTCATTCTCCTCGGATACACACTCTGCTATATGCCGACGCTGGCGTTGACGAATTCGCTTTCATTTCGGCAAATGAGCGACCCGAGCCGCGAATTCCCGGGCATTCGAGTTCTTGGAACAATCGGCTGGATCGTTGCCGGTCTCGTGATCGGTGCGGCCGGCCTCGAAGCGACTGCGGTTCCCATGCGGCTTGCTGCCGCGGGATCGCTCGTGCTTGGCTTGTTCTCGCTGTTCCTTCCTCACACACCTCCACAAAAAACCGGACATCGTGTGACATGGGGCCAAATCCTCGGGCTCGACGCTTTGAAACTGATGCGGGATTCGTCCTTCGCCATCTTCGTCATCGGTTCCTTCCTGATCTGCATTCCGTTGCAGTTTTATTACGCGTTCACGAATCTCTTTCTCAATGAAATCGGCGTGGGGAACGCAGCAGGAAAAATGACGATGGGGCAGATGTCGGAGCTCTTTTTCATGCTGGTCATGCCATGGTTCTTCCGGCGTCTCGGCGTGAAGTACATGTTGTTGGTCGGAATGGCGGCGTGGACGACGCGTTACGTTCTCTTTGCGGCCGGCAACAACGGCGCTTTGGTATGGATGTTGTACGGCGGCATTCTCCTGCACGGCATCTGCTATGACTTCTTTTTCGTGACCGGACAAATCTACGTCGATCTCAAAGCGCCGGGCGGCCTGCGAGCAGCGGCGCAAGGGTTTATCGCGTTCGTCACGCTTGGAATCGGCATGCTGATCGGCTCATGGCTGTCCGGAAGAGTGGTCGACAATTTCGCCGTTGCCGCGAACCACAACTGGGGCCGCATATGGGTCGTGCCCGCAATGGGCGCCGCAGCGGTTCTTATTCTGTTTGCGCTGTTTTTTCGGACTAGCTCGGAAAGCAAAACAACGGATACCCATATGGAGTAATCCGGGATCCATGGAAACTAAGAAACGGATTACGGTCACAACGTTCGTGTTGATGCTGGCTGCATTTGCCGCGACACATTTAATGGTGCAGGCGCAAGGCCGGGGACAGGCGCCGCTGCAAGGCGCACGAGGAGGCCAACCGGGTCGCGGCGGCGGCGAAGCCAATGGCTATCCGGTGCGGCCCGCCGCGGATCTAGCCGTTGTGGAACGCGGCAAGCAACTGTTCGCCCTTCATTGTGCGTTCTGCCATGGCCAGGATGCGCGAGGTGGTGCCCAAGGAGGGCCGAATCTACTCCGGTCGGACGATCTACTCAATGACAAGAGTGGCGAACTGATCCTCCCGATCGTGCACAGCGGTCGCGGCGGAATGCCAAAAATCGACATGACTCTGGCGCAGGTGGCGGACATCGCGACATTCATTCACAGTTTCCCCGTCGGAGGCCACGACCCCGCCCGCGAACGCCCAATAAGCATTCTGGTCGGCGATGCGAAGGCCGGCGAAAAAGTCTTCAGTGCGAAGTGTGCCTCATGTCATTCGGTGACCGGAGACCTCAAGGGGTTCGGCGCGCGAGGTTCGGATCCGACGGCACTGCAGCAAGCTTGGCTGATGCCGGCAGGATCCCGCGGCGGCCCAAGCGGAATCACGGATGTGCCGCCAACAACAGCGACAGTCACACTGCCGTCTGGACAAAGGTTCGAGGGGCAGCTCATGCGTATCGACGATTTCATCGTGTCGCTGCAGTTCAAGGATGAATCGAACCGGTCATTTCGGCGGAACGGCGACATCCCGAAGGTCGAAGTCCATGACCCGTTGGCACCGCACAAGGCGCTGCTGCGGACGTACAACGACAAGGAGATTCACGACCTGACCGCTTACCTAGTGACAATCCGATGACACAGAATCAAAGAACCCTGATTGTTGTTTTGATGTGCCTGGCGCCCGCCTTGGTGTTCTCGCACGCGCAGGCGCCCACTCAAGGATTGAACCCTGCCGAGATCCTAAAACCCCTGGGTGATTCCTGGCGAACCTACTCCCCAGACTATTCCGGGAAGCGTTACAGCACGCTGACGCAGATCAATCAATCAAACGTAAAGAACCTCACGCTGGCTTGGTCGACTCGGCTTAATGGTGGTCCAGGTGGCGCCCCTGGTGGTGCTCCGAGAGGCGGAGCCGGCTTCCGTGGCAGCCGAGGTGGAGGTTTGGCGGTACGCCGAGGCGTATTGGTGGCGTCAGCACTCAGGAATTCACGGGCGCAAACCTCAAGGGATCGATTCTAGCGGTCGACGGCATCCTTTACGTTTCCGCGCCGGACAACGCATGGGCCGTCGATGCGCGCGACGGACGCGTGCTCTGGCATTTCTTCTGGAAAACCAGAGGAGGCACGCACATCGGGAATCGCGGACTCGGCATGTGGGGCAATAACCTGTTCCTCGAAACCCCGGACGATTACCTCGTTTCACTCGACGCGAGAACCGGCCGTGAACGCTGGCACAAGGAAATCGCCAGCTTCGATGAACAATATTTCTCGACCCCGGCGCCCGTTGTCGTTGGCAATCATGTCCTGGTCGGAACCGGGAACGATCTCGACGCACCCGGCTTTCTACAGTCCTTCGATCCCGAGACTGGTGACTTGCAATGGAAGTTCTATACAGTGCCGATGAAGCCTGGTGATCCGGGATTGAACACATGGAAAGACCTGGATGCCGCACGTCACGGAGGCGCGCAGCCATGGGTGCCGGGTTCGTACGATCCTAAAACGCATCTATACATTTTCGGAACCGGCAACCCAACGCCCGCCTACACGGCGCAGGTGCGAGGCGAAGGCGATAACTTATTCACGTGTTCGATTAGATGGCTTGGTACTACCAAACGTCCCCTCACGACACGCATGATTGGGATTCCACCCAAACGCCGGTCCTTGCAGACATGCCCATAAACGGCAGGATGCGGAAGCTCGTCCTCACTGCAAGCCGCAACGGGTACTATTTCACACTAGATCGATTGACTGGCGAGCACATCGTCACGGGCAAGGTCTCTGACACAGTGAACTGGGCGAAAGGCCTGAACAACAACGGCCAGCCGGTGCGCATTCCGGAAAAGGATCACGACACCGCTGGCGCGTTGGTCTCATCGGCTAACGATGGCGCGGTGAACTGGCCACCTCCGTCGTTCAGCCCCGACACAGGTTTGTTTTGGGCCATGTACTATCTGACGGAAACCGATCCTCGCGGCGCGATGGGTCTCGGCGGCAAACAGGAGCTAGGACTCGGAGCAGAAACGTTCCTGACCGCGATCGACTACAAAACCGCCAATACGGTGTGGCGCCACAAGTACCCAAGCGTCGGAGGTGCCGGTGGCACAGCGGGTCTTTTGACGACAGCCGGAAAGCTGCTCTTCGCGCGACGCGGGAGGAAATTTCGTGGCGTTCGATCCGGCGAACGGAGATCCGCTGTAGCACACGCGCATCGGAGGGACCTCGAATGCTCCTCAGACTTACATGGTAGACGGTCAGCAGTATATCCTTGTGGCGACCGGCGACACGCTCTGGACATTCACGTTGTACCGATGAGGCACTTCATTGATGACGAGACGGGTCCGACTATTCTTCATTTTATGGATTTTGCTCTTATCCGCTTGCAGAGAGCAGCAGCCACCAGTCCAAGACAAGAAGAGCGCGGAGCCGCCAAAACCGGGGGCATACCGAGTCTATGTCACCAACGAGCGCTCCGGCGATCTCACCATCATCGATTCCGCGAACAACGAAGTGGTCGCAACCGTTCCGCTCGGCAAGCGTCCTCGCGGAATCCACGCCAGCCTTGACGGTAAGACGATCTATGTCGCACTTAGCGGATCGGCGATCGCTGGCCCCGGAATCGATGAAAGCAAATTGCCGCCCCCTGACAAAAAAGCAGATGGAATCGGTGTCTTCGACGTGGGGGCCAACAAGCTCGTCAAAGTGATCGCATCGGGCTCCGATCCCGAAGAGTTCGATCTTAGCAAGGACGGAAAGCTCATCTACATCTCGAACGAGGACGCCGCTGCCGCCAGTATCGTGGATCTAGCAGGAGGCAAAGTTCTGAACACGCTCAAGGTCGGCGAGGGACCGGAAGGTGTTGCGACAAGCCCGGACGGCAAACTTGTATACGTGACGTCGGAAGATCAAGGAACGATTTCCGTCATCGATACGGCTGCCGCAAAGGTAATCAAAACCTTCGAAGTGGGGCATCGCCCGCGGCACACCGCTTTCTTTCCGGACATGTCCAAGGCCTACATTACGCGCGAAAATGATGGAATGCTGACGATTACCGATGTGACCCAGCACAAGAAGGTCGGTGAGATCGAGATTGGTACAGCGGGCCAGATCAAACCGATGTCGGTAATTCTGTCCAAAGATACTAAGACCGCGTACGTCAGCAGCGGCCGCGGAAAGAAAGTCTTCATCATCGATACTGCGACGGACAAAGCGACTTCCTCCATTGAAGTGGGGGACCGCCCCTGGGGTATGGCCTTGTCGCCGGATAACAAGTTCCTGTACACGGCTAACGGTCCATCCAACGACGTCTCGGTCGTCGATCTCGCAACTCAAACTGTCGTTAAGAAGGTCAAAACCGGTGAAAGTCCCTGGGGCGTTCTCGTGATTGGACGGTAGCGAGGAACAAGCGATCGTGGTCCTTACCGCGACGACAATCCCTTCAGCCACGCAGGGCGAATCGGTGCGCCGTCTCTCAATCCTGTCGCAGCGCCTCCATGGGATCTAGGTGGGATGCATGCCACGCAGGAACGATACAGGCTGTGCCGGAGACCAGCGTCAGCAATACCGCTACTGCCGCAAATACGCTTTCGTCCAGCGGCTGTACGCCATAGAGCATGCTGCGGATAAACCCTGCAGCCAATGCACCGACGCCCAACCCGGCGATCAAACCAACCGCTGCCGGTAGCAATCCGTTAACTAGAATGAGTCGTATCACGTCAATGCGCTGTGCGCCCAGCGCGACACGCACGCCGATCTCGCTCTTTCGCTGAGTCACCAGGTATCACAGGACTCCATAGAGTCCGACGGCAGCGAGCAATAGCGACAGCACGGCAAACCCCAGAACCAAGCTAGCGGTGAAGCTGGCGTTGATCGTGGAACGCCCGATGAGCTGCTCCATCGTAAGGACGTCTGACACCGGGAGGTCGGGGTCCATTTGCGCGATTAGTTTCTGGATGGGAAGTGCGAGGCTGATCGGGTTGCGTGGTGACCGTACAACGATGGATGTGCGGCCGAACGTGCCGGAGTAGAGAGGAAAGTACATCATGGGCTCAACCGGGCGGGAGATCTGGAACCGCGTGTCTCCGACGACGCCGACGATTTCGTAGGCGATCTCGTGATCTGTCAAATTGACCCGCAGGTGTTTCCTGATCGGGCCCTCATCAGGAAAGAATTTTCTTGCGAACAGATCACTAATGATGACGGAGGTTGCTCGATCGAGCCTCTCACCACTGCTAAACCTACGACCGCGCAGTAAAGGAATCTGCATCGCATCGAAGTAGTCCGGGTCAGCGAAGCGTTTGATGGCCAAGAGGACGTGCCCAGGCGGAAGAGGAGCATGTTCGGTGATCTTGAACGAATCGTCACTCCCGTAGCCGCGTCCGGGAAGCACATTGACCATTCCCCCTTTTTGCACCCCGGGTTGGCTGCGCACGCCATCGATGACCTGCTCAAAAAATGCGGCCCTTCGTTGGTCCAGGTACTTTGGCTTCGGCAGATCCACGCGCATGGTCAGGATGTTCTCAGTGGCACAGCCCAAGTCAGATGAGCGCAACCGTTCGTAACTCTTCAGCAGCAGCCCTGCGGCGATGAGCAAGACCACCGTGAAACCGACTTCAAGCGACAGAAGAACCTTGCGCAATTTCGCTCTGCTCTGGCCGCCACTATGAGACCGCGAGGACTCTTGAAGCGTTTCCAGAATTCGCGTGCCAGTGGCTCCCAGCGCCGGCATGAATCCAGCGGCGACACCGCTGAGCACAGCAATGCCGACGGCAAAAGAGAGCACTAGAGCGTCAATATGGATGGTATCTACCCTTGGGATGTCGCGACGCATGCGAACGAGCCATTCAACCGAAAGCCATGCGGATACGATTCCAAGTGTTCCGCCAACGGTGGAAAGAATGATACTCTCTGTTACCTGCTCACGCAGCAGGCGCCAGCGGGCGCCGCCGAGAGCGGTGCGAATGGCGAACTCTCTTCGCCGGGCAGCGGAGCGGGCCACGAGCAGGTTGGCAACATTCAGGCAGGCGATCAGCAGGAAGCAACCGGTCGCCGACAATAGCACATACAATGGCGTCCGGTACCCTTCCACGAACTCGTCCAGCAGGGGTCGAATACTTGCGCCGCTTCCGATTGTACCGGTAAGGCCGGGATGTTCGCTGCGAATACGCTTTTCGATCGTATCGACATCTGTGAGCCCGTGAGCCAGCGTGCGCCTGCCTTGAGTCGTGCCACCACCCGGAACTGATGATTGTTCAGCGAGTCCATTGCCGCCGGCCGGGTCTCGTGGCGGATCGGAGTCCAGACCTGGATCTCTGGATCGGGATATGAGAACCATGCAGGCATGATGCCGATCACAGTCCAGGCCTCGCCGTCGAGCAAAATGTCTTTGCCAACAATCGCCGGATCGCCGCCGAACCGGCGCTCCCAGAGACTCCAAGTCAAAATCACGGTCGCATTCGCATTCGGGCTATCGTCGGTTGCGCTGAATGGGCGGCCATAGGCAGGCTGAACACCGAGTGTGGAGAAGAGGTTCCACGAACACTTGCCGCCTTCTGCCTTCTCGGGTAATTGGCCGTTCGCTCCGGAGAGGTTGTAGCCGCTCCGCCCCCAGATGGCCATCTGCTCGAAACTTCGAGATTGCTTCTGCCACTGCTGAAAAATTCCACCGGCGACAACGTTGTAGGGATGCTTGGCGTCCGCGCTCTGTTCATAAAGCATTACCAGCCGGTCGGGATTCTCAAACGGTAGCGGCTTCAGCAGCACTGACCGCACGACGGTGGATCGATTTCTCCAGCAAGCGGTGATGCAGGTTCTGCAGCGGCGGTGGGACCCAATGTTTTCCGATCACAGCTACGGTTTTCGACCGGGACGATCCGCGCATCAAGCAGTAGCCCAAGCGCAGCAATACCTCGCGGAAGGTTACGGCTGGGTGATCGATCTCGACTTAGAGAAATTCTTTGATCGAGTCAATCACGACAAATTGATGGGGCAGGTCGCGAAACGCGTCGAGGACAAGCGGCTGTTAAAACTCATTCGGGCGTTCCTGAACGCCGGGGTGATGGAGAACGGGTTAGTCAGTCCAAGCGTGGAGGGGACTCCACAAGGGGGCCCACTTTCGCCGCTGTTGAGTAACCTCGTGCTCGATGAACTCGATCGGGAGTTGGGGCGCCGTGGACATCGCTATGTTCGGTACGCAGATGATTGCAATATCTACGTGCGAAGCGAGCGAGCAGGTCAACGAGTGATGAAGAGCATCACAGGATTCATCACGCAGAAGCTCAAACTCAAAGTGAACGAGTCCAAGAGTGCGGTGGCGAGACCGCAGGAGCGGAAGTTCCTCGGATTCAGCTTCACAGACGGACCAGAGGTCAAGCGAGCAATCGCGCCAAAGACCTTGGCCCGTTTTAAGCGGCGAGTCCGGGAGATCACGCGACGTGCAAAGGGCGTCAGCATCGACACGACGATGGAGGAACTAGCCCCATATATGCGGGGTTGGCGCAGCTATTTCGGCTTCTGCGAAACTCCTCGCGTCCTCGCGTCACTTACTAGCTGGGTCCGTGCGCGACTTCGTGTGGCACTCTGGCGACAATGGAAAACAACCCGTCGTCGTCGGGCAGCTCTCTTGGCACTGGGCGTACGTCCAAAGCTGGCGAGCAACACGGCCTGTAGCGGACGCGGCCCCTGGTACCTCGCCCACGCCAAGGCCTTATCCGTCGCGCTTCCCAATGCCTATTTCCAATCGCTCGGGCTCCCGAATTTGGAGGATGCAAGCTAGTGTTGTGTCCCTTAAGTAACTAATATAATTCTTGCGCGACTGTTTTCCCCTTAGGCATCTTCTATGGAGAATGGAGGTGCCTATGAACTTAGGA
>Ga0209117_1000109_pt1 | contig 55589 bp, 45 predicted proteins | sample BlaSpr_A8_OM2_M2_FD_187978 | JGI IMG/M metagenome (GOLD analysis project Ga0209117, IMG submission 187978) | Forest soil microbial communities from Thunder Bay, Ontario, Canada - Black Spruce, Ontario site 2_A8_OM2_M2 (SPAdes) (version 2) | ecosystem: Environmental > Terrestrial > Soil > Boreal... | reverse complement strand
CGGCTTCGGCAACCAGTTTGGTCGGACTCCGGCCAACTCGCGGCTTAATCAGCCGCGACGGTATTGTGCCGGTGTCTTTTACCCAGGACACCATTGGCCCGATGACCCGCACTGTTGCTGACGCCGCAGCGGTGTTGGACGCGATGGTTGGATACGATCCCAATGATCCTGTTACCGCTCTAAGCGTCGGCAATATTCCCAAGGCATACAAAGCATTCCTGCAAAATGGATTGAAGGGCGCTCGCCTGGGTGTTCTCACGAATGCACTTGGACACGGAGCGGAATACGAAGAAGTGAATAAGGTGATAGTCAGGGACATTGAACTGCTAAAGGAACAAGGCGCGGTGATTGTTCCGGTGGAAGATTCCATCCTGGACATTGAAACTCTGACGGCAAATTTTCGTATGAACGAACCGGAGTTCAAAGCGGCGCTCAATCACTATTTGCAACAGCAAGGCGCGCGCGTTCCCGTGCATTCCGTGGCCGAAATCATCGCTTCCGGCAAATATTACAAGCCGACGCTGGAAAAATTCTTGGCGCAAACCAACGCTTACGAAGACGGTCCGAATTCCGCGGATTATAAAGATCGGCGGATGAAGATGGACGCCATCCGCATCGAAGTGGCCGACCTCATGGCGAGAAATCAATTGGATGCCTTGGTCTATCCCCACCAAAAATGTTTGGTCCTTCCCATCGGAGCAACGTTTCAGAAGGATCGTAATGGCGTCATAGCCGCGCTGTCGGGTTTCCCGGCGATCGAAGTGCCCGGCGGTTTTTCAACGCCGACCGCAGATGCTCCTATCGGGGTGCCGGTGGGAATCGAGTTTTTGGGACGCGCGTGGGCCGAGCCTGAGTTGCTAAAGCTTGCATTCGGCTTTGAACAGGCAACACACCTGCGCAAGCCTCCGGTTTCCACGCCGGCCTTGCCGGCATCGCAAAAGGCAAAACCCTTACATTAATTTCTCACCGAGCGCGAGAACCAGCTCTATAAACCGATTGTTAATTTGCTTTTTGCGGCCCTTGCAATTGGACGGTTGATTTCAAAGGGCGGCATCGACGTACGATCTGCGCAAAGCTTTCCGCTGCATGGGTAATTTCGTGCACGCGCCCCTCGCGAAGGACGGAAAGATTGGCAAGTTCCGAGCCAACGCCGAGAGCAAACGCGCCGGCCGCAAGATACTCGGCTGCGGAAGCGAGGTTCACGCCGCCCGTGGGAATGAGTAAGCCATCGGGGAACGGCCCACGCAGTGCTTTAATATGGGATGGACCGCCGGCACTGGAGCAGGGAAATATTTTCACGAGCGTTGCGCCATGCTCTATGGCGGACATGAATTCAGTGGGTGTCAACGCGCCCGGAATAGCCAACTTCCCGGCATCAGCGGCAATCTCCAGCACTGGAACGCAAAGTCCCGGGCTTACGAGAAAATCCACGCCAGCGTCAAGGCATTGGTTCGCTTGCTCTGCTGTAGTTACGGTTCCCGCCCCAACCAATATGTTCTTTCCGTGTTTGTGGACAACGTCGCGTATCAACGCGATGGCGTCGGGCACGGTCATGGTGATTTCAACGACGGAAATCCCACCTGCCGCGATTGCTTCCACAAGTCGGTCAGCTTCTAAAGCCGTGGAAGCGCGGATAACAGGAATGATTCCTATGTCAAAAATTTTTTGGGCGACATCTTGAATTCTCATTTCAATATTCCAATAAAGCCGGGTAGTTAGCGGGCAATACGCGCGCAACCGCCTTTCATCACCTGCAGAACATCCTGGAGAGTCGCCATACTCGCATCCCCGGGAGTTGTCATGGCCAAGGCTCCATGTGCTGCTCCGCAATCGACCGACCACTGGGGATCCTGGCCGGATAGAAAACCGTAGATTAATCCGGAAGCGAAGGAATCACCGCCGCCGACGCGATCAAAAATTTCGAGATTCTCGCGTGGCGCGGCCTCCCAGAATTTGCCGTTGTAATACGCCATGGCTCCCCAATCGTTTTGCGAAGCAGTGCGGGATTTGCGGAGCGTAGTCGCCACCACGGAAAGATTTGGAAATGCGCTCACAACCTCGCCGATCATCTGCTTGAAATGGGCAGGATCAAGGGCGGAAAAATTTTCCGAAACGCCAGCAACGGGAAAACCCAGCGCCGCGGTGAAATCTTCTTCGTTACCGAAAATTACGTCAACGAGAGGCGCCAGGGTACGGTTGACTTCTTGCGCTTTGGTCTGGCCGCCAATGGATTTCCACAAAGAATTTCGATAGTTAAGGTCGTAAGAAACGATCGCTCCAGAACGCCGTGCAGCCTCCATGGCTTCTCGCGCGACCTGCGGAGTGGTTTCGGAAAGCGCGCAAAAAATTCCACCCGTGTGAAACCAGCGCGTACCTTCCTGGACGAAAATGTTTTGCCAATCAATCTGTCCGAGTTTGAGCTGGGAGACAGCGGTATGGCCGCGGTCGGAGCAGCCCAGAGCAGCGCGGACGCCGAAGCCGCGTTCTGTGAAGTTAAGCCCATTGCGAACGGAACGTCCAACGCCATCATAGTCGACCCAGCGAAGATGGCTGAGATCGACGCCGCCCTGCAACATCAGATCTTCGATCAAGCGTCCCACGGGATTATTCGCCAGGGCCGTGACGATGGCGGTCTTAAGGCCGAAGCACCGGCGCAAACCTCGTGCCACGTTATACTCGCCGCCACCTTCCCAAGCGCGAAATTCGCGGGTGTTCGCAATACGCGAATCACCGGGATCGAGACGCAGCATTACTTCGCCAAGACTTACCAGATCCCAACGACACGTTTCTTTTGGCTTGATTTTCATGGAAGTTGGGTACCTCCTGACGCTGAAGATGGAACTACCGCCCGGTTAGGATTTACGAAAAGCCAGGCTAAAGCACCGAGCAGCGCAAGCACGGCCGCGGTGTAGAAAGAAGAAGTCCAGCCGTATCGAGAAGCGATCCACGGAGTCAGAGAAGCCGTGACGGCGCCGCCGAATTGCGCGCCCATGTTCATAAATCCTGAAACCGTCCCAGAAAATCCTGCTGAAATATCGGCGGTGACGCTCCAGAAGGAACTCTGCGATAGATACAGCGCTCCGGCCCCTCCGGCGAGAACCACGCTTGCAAAGCGGGCGCTTTGTGCGCGGGAACCGGAGATGAGCAGCATTGCAGTCAAGGCGAGCGCGAAGACAGGAATTGCTGTGCGGCCCATTCGTTTGCCGTAAGCACGGGTAAGTGCGTCACAACATACTCCGCCAAGGGGACTACAGATTGCCATGGCCACAGGCGGCAACGTGGAATAAAAGGCGCTGGTTTTCAAATCAAGGTGACGCACGGTGGAGAGATAAATGTAAAACCAACTGAAAAAAATCCACGCGACATAACCAAAACAGAAGTAGCTGAATGTAACCGCTTGAACTTCTTTACTGCCGAGAATGGATGACCATGGTGATGGCATTTTCTTGCTGGAAACACTACTGGCTGAAACGGGAACAGTTCTTCCTGCGCGAATATATGCAAGCTCTTCGGCCGAGACAGCTGGGTGAGCTTCGGGAGTATCGCGAGCAATCAGGAACCAGACGGCCCCGGCTACAAGACCCAATCCGGCGCTCATCCAGAACGAAGCACGCCAGCCGTATCGAAGTATGATCGAAGTAACGAGTATCGGTGTAATGCCCGCGCCCACGCCAACGCCGGCAAAAATCAGGCCGTTGGCAATGCCGCGTTCCTGCGTGGGAATCCATTTGGAAACGAACTGGTTGGAAGCCGGGTAGATGATGGCCTCGCCGGCGCCGAGCATAAAGCGCACCGCAATAAAAACGAAAATGGCGCTCGCAGCGGTCGAGGAGACAGTAGCGGTTAGCGCGGTGAAGACGCCCCACCACACTACCCCTGCGGCGAGTACGAGGCGAGGACCGAAGCGGTCGGCCAACCAGCCGCCAGGAGTTTGAAAAAGCGCGTAGCCCACCAAAAATGCGCTAAATACCCAGCCGAGTTGCACGGAAGTGAGATGAAATTCCTTGGCAATGGAAGAGCCGGCGATGGAAATGTTGGTGCGATCGAGAAATGCTACTGCACTTAAGATGAACAGCCAAAATACAAGCGCCCAGCGAGTGACACTTTTGGCTGGAGCGCTCACGGACGCTTCCCCAAGCAAATCACCTTTGCTTCTTCAGCTAGCATGCGATTCCAGAAGCTGCGCAAGACGGTCTGCGATGATTTGATCCTCGCCCGGCTGGAGCATGAAGGAGTTCATTTCCAGGCCTTTTTCGCTTGCGGACAACACGATCGAAGGATTGCCTTTGCGTAGGCTGGCACTCGCATCGCGCGGAGTAATAGAAATCCGCTTCGGATCGAGAGCAATGGTCATGTGGGGCACGCGGTTGGCAACCGCGGGAATGGAATAGGATGTCGTTACTCCGGGAATTTTGGTGACGCGTTTTGAAATCAATTCTAGGCGCTGCTGCCACTCGCGATTGAGGGCTTCGTGGTCTTCCTTCAAATAAATCTCCAGCGCTTTCACCATGCCCACGATTTCTTCTTTTCCGACTTTCTGGCTGCGACCAAGAGTGTCTTCGTGAGGACTGTTGTTGAGTAAAGCGTTGGCTACGAGATCTTTTTTTCCAATCAACATTCCAGCGCATTGCGGTCCACGAATGGCTTTGCCTCCGCTGAAGGCGATGAGGTCATAACCCATTTGCGCATAGTCCCAGAGATGGGAGACAGGGGGCGTGTCCGCCGCGGCATCAATGAAAGCCGGGACGCCATTGTCGTGAGCAAGCTTGAGCCAATCCTCGACACGGATCTGTCCTTCGAAATTGGCAAAGTTGGAGAAATGCATCATGGCGGTCTGAGGATTGATCGCCTTCTTCACGTCTTCCCGGGTTTCAACAACCACGAGTTTAATGCCCGTGGCGCGCAGTTGGTGATCGAAGGGATTGCGATGGGATTTCTGAATGATCACTTCGGATTTCATTCCGGTCAGATCAGGAAGCTGTTCGATAAACTTGGGATTGTTTCCGGTGAGAATGCCGGCAAGTCCGGATTGCATGGCGGCGGCGGCGCCAGAGGTGACAATAGCGCTGTAACCCTCCGGCAGTTTAAGCATTTCAGAAATGCGTTGGCCGGCGGCGACTTCGAGATCGGCAATGCTGACAAAGTGGCGTCCAGCAAGCGCCATCACCGCTTCTACTTCTGGACGCATGAGCGAGCCACCGAGAACGGTCATGGTTCCTTCACCGTTAATTACCGTGGGAACGCCAAGTTCCTGGTACACATTGCCCGTTGCGCCGAAACCGGTGATAGCGCTTTGTGAAGAAAAACCGGCGACGGTGTGAGTGGACGCAAAGAATTTGCGCGGGCTGAGGAGCGCGGCAGCAACCGCGCTCGCGGCGCCAAGAAATGTACGGCGATTCGATTTCAGAGACGCAGTCATGACTACTAGCCTTTCTTTCCGGAGCGCACCACTGCCGCGGTGCAGTTAACTTCAACCAGAGACTGCCCGGGGAGTGTCGACAGGGCGACGCAAGTCCTGGCGGGTCCACCAGTAGGAAAATACGTTTTGAAAACTTTATTAAATCCGTCGTATTGGTCAATATTGGTTAGAAACACGGTGAGCTGCAGAATACTGTCCATCGTGCCGCCGCCCGCCTCCACGCAAGCTTTTACATTATCCATAACCATTTTTCCATGCATCTCGATGGTGGGGGTTTTCCCGGCGTCGGAATTATCGCCGCGAGAGTGCGCGCCCTGGCCGGCGATATATATGACGCCGTTGTGCACAATCACCGGTGTGATAAAGCCCTGGCCGCTGGCGGGCTGGCCTTTGTCATCCAGTTTTTGCACAACACCCTTGTCGTCAGCTGCTGGCGCGGCGGCGGCTTTCCCGACGGCGACAAAGCCTGCTCCAGAAAACAGAGCAGCTAAGCGAGCGGCAAAACCTCTTCTGGTCGTAAGATTAGAAAACATAGAACATCCCTCCTTTGCGAATTTGTATTTTGATATTTCACGGCAACGTAAAACTAAAAATGTCGCTTCCCGCGGCAACGGCGACGAATTGTTTTCTGTTGACGGCGTAGGTCATGGGGGAAGCATGAAAAGTTTGGCCGGTATTGAAATGCCAAAGACTCTGGCCGGTTTTTGCGTCAACGGCTTCGAAGGATTGAGCATCATCACCGAAAAAAACGAGGCCGGATGCGGTGGTAATCACGCCACCTGCAGAGTGCCCTGGCCCCGTTTGGGCGTATCTCCATGCCGGACGATTGGAATCAATGGCGTAGGCAAGAAAAATTTTCTGACCATGATCGCCAGCCGCGTGGCGTACGCCGGTTGAGTAAAAGGTGCGCCCCTCAGAGAAAGTTTGCGGCTTCAGAAAATAAAGGTCGCAATCTTCCTGGGCAAGAAAATAGAAAAGCCCGGTGACCGGATTGTAGGCAGGGGCGTACCAGTTCGTTGCGCCAGTAAACCCCGGGCACATGCGCGTGCCTTCTGGTTCAGGTTGCAGCCCGGTGACTTCAGGACGTCCATTCGCACCAATACCCTTGGCCCAGTTCAGTTTTTCTACAAACGGAACCGCGGAGAGAAATTGTCCGTTCGTGCGATCAAGAACATAGAGGAAACCATTGCGATTGGCCTGCACCAACAGTTTGCGGGGCTTCGCTTGATAGTCCGCATCGATAAGCACAGGCGTTTCGTTGGCGTCGTAATCAAAGAGGTCATGAGGAGTGAACTGGAAGTACCATTTAAGTTTTCCAGTGTCAGGATCAAGCGCGATCACACAGTCGGTGTAGAGGTCATCACCAGGCCGGACAGCGCCGTCAAAATCGGGCGATGGATTGCTGGTGCCCCAGTAAATGGTGTTAAGTTCGGGATCAAACGTGCCGGGCATCCACGTCGTTCCACCACCATGCTTGTAAAGATCGCCGGGCCAACTGCCGGCGCCGAATTCACCGGGTCCGGGAATGGTCCAGAAGCGCCAAGCTTCCTTGCCGGTTTCTGCGTCGAACGCAGCCACGAAACCACGGACGCCATCATCGCCGCCCGACGTTCCCACCAGAACCTTATCTTTCACAACAAGCGGTGCGCTGGTTGCGCCGTAATTTTTGTTTCCGGTCGCGTAGGCGACATCCCAGAGGAGGTGGCCGGAGCGAGCGTCCAGGCACAAAAGATGCGCATTGTCTGTTTCCATGTATACGTGTGAGTGCCAAAGCGCGACTCCGCGGTTGTGGTGCTGCGCGGCATCATCGATCAATCCTTCGGTAACCGGGCGCGAATAGTGCCAAATCGTACGGCCCGCTTGCGCGTCCAGGGCGTAAGCGTCATTCGCGAAGGTTACGAACATGATGCCGTTGTAAACGACCGGAGTGACTTCGAGACTGTTCGAATTGGGAGCGTGAAATACCCATTCCGCGCGCAGCAGCGGAACATTTTGAGGAGTGATTTGCGTGAGACGCGAAAAGCGCCGGCCGGTGTAATCGCCATTGTAGGAAAGCCAATTGTCCGCCACGGGTTGCGCCGCAAGGGCTTCAGTGGAAACGTCTATGCTCACGGAAGCGGATGCAGGGACTGAATCGTGGACCTGGAGAGCTCGCGCACAGAATGGCAAGAAGAGGATAAGCGCCGCGAAATAGATGTAGGGCTTCATGCGCTAGGGGCCTCGATCCCCGGCGGGCAGCCAAGCTTCGCCCAACGCGCCGTAGTCCGCGTCCGCGCCGGCAACCAGATGGAGAGAAACGCGTACCACGTCAGGATTCCGTTCAATGTGCTGGCGGAATTTCACGATTTCCGCGGGACTGGCGCTTTGCAGCAACTGTGCGCGCGAAATGATCCCGTGCTTGTTGTAAAAGCGGAGTTGTAAAATTCCTGGCACAAGCGGGCTAAAGACACCAGTAAGCGAGTAACCTTGGGCCTCGCTGGTAACCGAGAGCGGCTCATGAACGATGCCGGAACTGGTAACGCTTTTCAGGTCACGGTCCGACCGAGTGGGAAACCATTCTGTTTCCATGGAGTAGGATTGCCCAGGGGCCAGATCGATGAGCGGACTATTGAGTTCCCCCTCCATATAGTGAAGAGCATTTCCAGCCGCATTAGAACTGACGACCGGCATGCCACGGTCATCGACTCCAAACGACGGGCCATTTTTGTAAAAAATTATGCTCGCTTTGCCGGGATATTCCGCGTTTGGTTGGTAGTGAAATCGTTCAACCATCGCAAATTGTGTTTGCGCGTCCACAACCGCCAGCCAATCACCTGGCGAATCGATCCAGACTTCGTTTTGTAAAGGGAGCCAGTGCAAGGAAAAAAGCCCATCTTGCACGGAGAAGGAAGGGTCATCGGCGAGGCCGGAGCGAACGTGAAAACCGCCGAGATAAGCGCTGCGCAGATTGACCGGCGCAAAGGCCCAAAAATTGTGATTGAACTGAGTTGGGGATTTTGCATCCGACGTGTCGTACTGCGTCACGGACTGCACGGACCAGCGAGTGGGGTGGCTGGACACATTTTTCATGGTGGCCCTGAAAAAAATTTCCGTCGAATTATTTTTCAGGCGGAATTCACGGCTGTATTGAAGACCGGTCTTAACGTCTGCAGGCCCGTCCAACTGAACCGCGCAGGAGGCTCCTTGTTCGACAATGCGAAATGAGTAGTCGCCGTCGTCCAATGCATCGGAGACTGGCCCGGGCCAATGCTGCTCATCTTCGGTGCCTTCAGGCATGGGCCATATTTTATCCCCGCCGTAGTTGATCCACTTGCCTTGCGGCGCGGCTTCTGAAGGAGGAATATACTTTCCCTTCCACTCTGGATTAACAAACAGATAGGGATGTCCTGCAAAGGTGACTTGCATGAGCCGACCGCCAAGCCGAGGCACAACAATAAGACGGACCCAGCGGTTGGATACTTCTTGCGCTTGCCAGCCTTCGAAATTAATTGGCCGAATGTGGCAAGCATCCGGTTCGGCCTCGGAGGACGCGAGGCGCATTGCTGCCGAAGATGGCGAAGCGGAGATCAAGGCCACTGCGCCGAGCAGAGGAGCGGAAATACCTCGCAAACCGAAACTCGTTCTCCGCGTGCCGCGTACACGCATCAGGACGTCACCGCACGGCGCGATTTGGATTCCGTGGGTATTTTCGAACGCGCTGAAATAGAGTCACCGCGTTTGGGCAAGGGTCTTTCCGCTTTCCCGTAACCAAGTTCATGGGATATTCGAATGCCGATTTCGCGGATGAGCGGCGCAATTTGACGAATGCGCGTCGTAGGCATGCGGACCAGTGGTCCGGTGACGCTGAGGCTGGCGTTGACTTGGCCGGCGTGATTCCAAATAGGCGCCGCGACGCAGCGGATGTGCGGTTCGTGCTCTTCCAAGTCGCAAGCAAAACCGTCGCGGCGAACGCGGACAAGTTGCGTCTGGAGTTCTTGGATACTGCCAACCGTGTTTTCCGTGAAGCGGCGCAACTCCAACTGGCGAAGAATTTTTTCCAGTTCGGGTTCGAGAAGATGGGCAAGCAATACTTTTCCGACGGCAGTGCAATGAAGAGGAACCGAAGAGCCAATACGCGAATGGATGCGGAGCGGCTCGGGGGAATCTAATTTTTCTACGTATACCGCGGTAAGACCCTGGCGCATGGTCAGATGAACGGTCTCGCGGGTCCGCTGATTTAGTTCCTGCAGGAATGGGAAACTAATGCGGCGTATATCCATCTGCGCGTGGGCGGCTTGACCGAGCGTGATGCAGGAGAGGCCCAAGTGGAATACACCCTCGCTATCGGACTTGAGGAATTGGGAAGATTCCAGATTGGCAAGAAAACGATGCACGGTGCTAACGGGCAGTCCGGATAAAAGGCCAACTTTCTTTGCGGAAAGTCCACCTTCAACGCTGGCAAACAGTTTCAAAAGTTCGAGTCCGCGCTGAAGAGCGGTGATGTTATACGAACGCTTAGCCGTCACGGAACCGCCTTTGCAGCCAAAACGTAATTTCACTCTATGAAAACGGCAACCACAATGCGAAAACACTTCTTACTACACAAGGCGGCAATAATCCACAAGATTCTAATTTGGAATGCACGCCGCCAGTAGGCTAGAGCCGCCCGAATTTTTTCACTGCTTCCAGAATAGATTTCAGCTTTTCGATCTCGGCGTACATGAAATGCTCCTTGTAATCCATGTCCTGCGCCATGGCCAGAACTTTTTCAGCGCTCGCGCGTGGCACAACCGCAACGCCATCGCTATCGGCGACAATGATGTCGCCGGGATTTACGGCCACGCCGTCGCAAATCACTGTAATATTCGCGCCCGCAAACCGGTAATGCCCCACGGAGGTCGATGGCACAATGCCGAGGGCGAAAACCGGAAAACCAATTTTTTGGAGGTAGGCAGTGTCCCGAACACCGCCGTCAATAACCGCTCCGGCAAAATTACGCGAGGACATCGCAGTGCCCATTAAACCGCCCATTCCAGCTATATCATTGCCCTCTTCCACTACCATGACATAAACGGAATTTGCGGGGCCCTGATCGATGGCGGTGAGCATGCCTTTGAGCGCGTCCGGGTCGCGGTTTTCTTCCTTCTTCAACAAAACGGTAAGCGCGAAACCTGCAAACCGGGAATTAAAGATGGGGCGCATCTTGTGACTCATATACATCTTTTTTCCAGTGATTTTTTCCAGAGCGTCGGAAACGGAGGCTGCTTCCACGTGGCGAAATCCCTCCAGAAGGGATGTGTCACTGTGCGAAGGTTCAACGGCGTCGTTGGAGCCGGTAGCCCAGGAAAGGGAGCACAGCAACAAAACAATCGGCACACTGAAGAGTAAGCTCGATCGGGGAATTCCCGAAGGAAACAAAGCAGACAGGTTGGTCATGGCGTCTCCCGGTTGCGCAAACGGCTGCACTGTATCACTGTTCGTAATTCTGTGGATAGAATTTTTAGGATGCCGGCCTGAATTGCACTGCGGATACGATGTAGGCAAGATTAAACCGATTGAACCATATTAGAAAAACGTTGACAGTTTCCCGCCAATGCGGTATCCAACATGCCACGATTGGTCGGTTTCTCAGCATGCGATGAGTTATTTTCGCCTAGTGAAAATGGTGGGACGCAGGTCTGGCGTCAGCCAGTAAAGAATGACTGGAGGGGTGGATTATGCGCTCGCGCGCCATATGTATTTGCTTTTTGCTTTCGATGAGTTTGTTGGGGGTGAGTCCGGCCGAGGTCAGCACCAGTGGAAGTATTTCCGGAGTCATTACCGATGCCAGCGGCGCGGTTGTAACTGGAGCCGTGGTAACTGCGCTCGAAGTTCAGACCGGCGTAAAAACGGAGATCACCACTGACTCCAAGGGATTTTACCATTTTTCGTCGTTGCCAATTGGGACGTACACAATCGAAGTGGCGGCGAGCGGGTTTAAGACCTACCGGCAAACAAATCTGGTACTTGACGCAAATGCCGCATTGCGCGTGGACGCTGCCCTTCAAATTGGTCAGGCTACAGAAAACGTGGAAGTGATCAGCGACGCGGTCCACGTGGATATGGAAAGCACGCAGAATGGTGAGGTCATCGAGGGAAGTAAAATCCTTGCCGTGCCATTGAATGGCCGCTCGTATACCGACTTGCTTTCGCTTCAGCCCGGCGTCGTCCCCGCCGCATATAAAACTCAGGCGCCCGACACCAGTAATAGAACTCCTTCAGGCGATCAGAACGCCGGTAACCAATCGGTGAATGGCCAGCGCGAGAGCGCCAACGGATTCCAGGTGAACGGAGCTAACGTGGTTGAGGGCAGAAACAACGGTACTGGTATATTGCCCAACCTGGATTCCATCGCTGAATTCCGAATTATTACCAACAATTTTGACGCGGAATATGGCAATTACAGTGGAAGTCAAATTAACGTGGTCACCAAAGCAGGCACCAACAGCCTTCATGGCAGCCTGTTTGAGTTTAATCGTAATACCGCGTTTGACGCTCGTAACTTTTTCGATCCTCCGGGAACCATAGGCGATTTCAAGCGAAATCAATTTGGCGGCACGGTGGGCGGCCCCATCAAGCACGACAAGTTATTCTTTTTTGCAGATTATCAGGGCACCCGCCAGATTAGAGGATTAACGGTTTCAACTCCTGTGCCCTCCACTTCAGTGTTCCCGGATGCTGGCGGCAATGCTAACGTCTTAAGTTTATTTCAGGCGCAATCCGGAAGTGGGGCGGCGACTGTCAACGGTGCAAGCTGGGCGTCGATATTGAGTACTAGGCTGGGGTACGCGGTCAGAGCTGGCGAGCCCTACTGGACTGGTGGCTGTACGTCAACCGCTGCTTGCGTTTTTCCTGGAGGTATTATCCCCAAGGGTGCAATTTCGCCGATCTCAACTAACCTTCTGCCTTTTCTCAAGTTCCTGAATTCACCGACGGGTTCCGGTCTATATACTTCCTCGCTGCCACAACGGTTAAAAGACGACAAGGGAGCCATTCGTATCGACGACAACACCCGTTTTGGTGTTTTATCTTTTTATTATTTCCTGGATGACTTCACCTTGAACAATGCCACTCCAGCCGGCGGCATCGGAGCCAATGTTCCGGGCTTTTCGGACTCTAACGTCGGACGGTCTCAGATGTTCACTGTGGGAGCCACGAAAACATTAGGTCCCACATCGGTCAATGAGTTTCATCTCAGCTATACGCGAATTGCGATGCACTTAGGTCAACCAACGAGTGGGCTGGGAGCGGGCAAGTTAGCCGCTCTTGGCTTTACCCCAGCGGCAGGTTCCGGCGCGACGTTCAATGGCGGCATCGCGCCGGTCGTCCCCGCTTTGGAAGGCGTTCCCACGATTACTCTTTCCAAGTTGGGTACGCAAATCGGCATACCTGTCATTACCACCGGACAATTCAACAACACGTATCAGATCTGGGATAATTTCACCAAAGTGGTGGGTACTCACACCATCAAATTTGGCGCCGGCTTTCACTGGGACCAAATCAATGAGCGAAACCTGTTTGCTGAGAATGGCGCATTCGTGTTCGACGGCACTGAAACGGGGGTAGATTTCGCGGACTTCCTGCTGGGCGCCGTGGGCAATGGCTCCAATCAAGGGTTTATCCAAGCCAGTCAACAGTTGCTTGATTCGCGCAGCAAATACTTCGGTACTTTCGTCCAGGATAGCTGGCGAGTAAAATCCAGCCTGACCCTCAATTTCGGACTCCGCTGGGAGTTTGGCCAACCCTGGTACGACATACAAAATAAAATCAACACCATTGTGCCTGGCCAACAATCCGTGGTCTTCACGAAGGCTCCCACAGGACTCTTGTTCCCTGGTGATAAAGGAATCCCTACTACGCTGGCTCCAACCCAATACACCGCCTTTTCCCCACGCCTTGGCCTGGCTTATTCACCCAGCGCTTCCGACGGAATTATTTCCAAATTGACTGGCGGGCCGGGAAAGACCAGCATCCGCGCAGGCTTCGGAATTTTTTATTCCGCGTTTGAGGATTTAAGCCAATTTCAGGAAGTGGGCGACGTTCCTTTTGGTCTTTTTTGGTCTCCTGGCGGCCAGAAACTCTTTGAAACACCGTATATCGACCGCGTCACCGGACCCGACGGACAAAAATTTCCTTTCACACTTCCAGCCGGCGCAACCGCCAAGAATCCGAACACCACGTTTGATTTCTCGCCCTTTTATCCCCTTACTGGGAATGCCGAGGTGGCTTTCAATTATAAGAACCGGCTCCCCTACGCAGAACATTTTGATCTGTCCATTCTAACTGCGTCCTCTCACAGATTGCTAACTGCCCCGCGGGAGCCGTTCCTTTCTTTGATCTCGAAAAGCCAGGCCAGATCGGAAATGCCAACCGGCGATTCTTTCACGGCCCAGGACTAAACAACTGGGACATGGGACTGTCTAAAAACATAAACTTCACCGAGTCCAAGATGCTAGAGTTGCGTTTTGAGGCTTTCAATGTTTTCAATCATGCGCAATTCATCAATCCCAGTGGCAATATAGATTCGAGCACGTTCGGTCAGGTGACCGCGGCCTGGGATCCGCGGATCCTGCAGCTCGCGGCAAAATTTCATTTCTAAATAGTGGCAATGTTCTTGGAATTGCCATCGTAATATACGCCTATGAAGTTCAACCACCGAATTGCCCGTGGCGCTGTGTTCACATTTTTTTTGTTCGGCGTTTCATGGCACGCGGGCAGAGCAACGCCACGGTCAAGCGCGGCTGCAAAATCCAAACAAGCAGGCGATTCGCAGAGCGACGCGAAGAAAACTTTTGAGTCGACATGCGCCGCGTGTCACGGGCTGGACGGGCGGGGTGGCGAGCGTGGTCCAAACATAGCCACGAATCAGCAAGTGCAGCATCTTCCGGACTCGGAAATCCTGCAGATTATGCGGGAAGGAAGAGGGTACGCAGGCATGCCCGGATTTGCGTCTCTCGGCGATTCGCGGCTGCAAGCGATACTAAGTCATCTTCGCAAATTGCAAGGCGTGGCCTCTCAGGCCATTGCTACCGGCAACGCAGCGAGAGGAAAAGCCGCATTTTTTGGAAAAGCCGGGTGCTCCTCTTGCCACATGATTCAAGGAGTGGGCGGCTTCTTAGGTAGCGACTTGTCTCAATATGGCGGCAACAATTCTCCAGCGGAAGTGCGAGACGCCATTTTGCATCCCAACAACGAAAACGATCCGCGGCAATACGTGCTAACGGTGACTGTCGAAGACGGCCAGGCTTTCACCGGCATTATCCGAAACGAGGATAATTTTTCTTTGCAGCTTCAGACTCCGGACGGAATATTTCACCTTTTGCGAAAAAACACTCTCAAAAGCGTGAAGGAGCAATCGCGATCATTGATGCCCACGAATTATGAAACAATTCTCAGTTCGCAGGACATTGATGACCTTGTGGGTTATCTGGTCACTGTGGCAAAAACGCAAAAGAAGCCACACCCACCGCAAAACACGGAAGAAGACTAAGCAAAATTGCACAAGGCGCGCTCCGCGTGCTCATTCATCCGAAATACGCTGGCGATAATCAAACAAGGATCCTTAATGCATAGAGTGGTGTCGGTGATTTGCTTGTTTTGGGCAGTTTCCATTTGCGATCCAACACTGGGCGAAAATAAGGTTTCTACTAAGTTCGAGCTACAGGCCAATTCGCCCACGTTCTGGAATCTTATTGATCGAAGGGAAAAGCTCGAGACCGTCGCAACCGGATTTGGCTTTACGGAAGGGCCGGTCTGGGATCCGAAAGGATTCCTCTACGTCAGCGACGAGGAGGCCAACAAAATTTATCGCCTATACCTGCCTGACGGCCGCAAGGAGGAGTTTATTTCTTTGGGCGATCCCGATGGAAATACATTCGATCAACACCACCGGTTGCTGGATTGCGCGAGTTATCTGAGGGCCATAATTCGCTTCGAGCCTAACCGAAGTGAATACACGATTCTGGCGGATCGATACTAGGGAAAGAAATTTAATAGTCCAAATGACGTAGTGCTCGGTCCCGACGGCGCAATTTATTTTACGGATCCGGCGTTGGACGTGCCCCCTGGGGAAAAACAGGAATTAGATTTTCAAGGTGTTTATCGATTATCACAAGACGGGACAGTCACCTTGCTTACCAAGGAACTAACGCAACCTAATGGGCTGGCATTTTCGCCGGACGGGAAGAAATTTTATGTCGACGACAGTGAGCAACGTAACATTCGCGTCTACGATTTTACGGGCGGAACGCTAAAGAATGGCCGGGTTTTTGGCCAAGAGCCTGGCGGGAAAGGTGACGGCGTACCGGATGGAATGCGCGTCGATACTGCGGGCAATCTCTACGTTACTGGCCCCGGCGGGATTTGGGTGTGGGATTCTGCCGGACGCCACTTAGGGACCATCGCCTTGCCCGAAGGGGCCGCCAATCTCACTTGGGGGGATGCGGATTATGGGACCTTATACATCACGGCGACTAAATCGGTCTATCGTCTACGTACTAAAGTCCGCGGATTTGTGCCATACGCCGATACGCGGTAGGGGGATCAGATTCCATTAGTTATTAGCCGACACCTGCAAGTGTCAGCGTGCGAAGAGGTGTAGAATTATTGGAGTGAACATGAAACGCGCAGTTGCGGCATTATTGCTGCCCCTTCTACCGTTGGCCTCTTGGACGCCTGTGATGTGTGGGCAATGTCTGACGGCTAGCCCAAATCAAGATGCAAGTAAAAGTCGCTCCTTTGCCAGACAGCAAACCTCCCAAACCGCTACGACTGGGGAACATTGCCAACGCATGGCGGACTCTCAGTGGGGATCCTCTTCTCACGTCGTATCGGCAGCCCCGTGCCACGATAATCCTTGCAGGCAGTCGCTTAATCCAGCGAGCGAGCTGAATCGCTCGGCCCCTACGCAACTCTCCGGTGTCCGCTTCGCAATTGCAGGCGAAATACTCGGTGATGACTCTTACTCTTCCAAAGATACCCTTCGTAGTTCTGAGCAACGATCTCGACTCAAACCATCTTGGCATCCATCCCTCTTCCTAAGTCTCCGAATCTGAACTTCTTCTGAATTTCCTTCTCCGTCGTGGTGTTTCTCCGAGTTTCATTTCGACATGGGACGAATCGGTTCCGCGAATTGTGCGCGTCAATAAAAATTTCTTGGAGTGATTTATGAAGATATCAGCAATCGCACTAGCGCTCTTAATTTCCCCGGTGGTTGCCCAGGCCCAACAGGAGAAAAAGCCTGATGACATGCAGGGCATGCCGGGGATGGATCAGAAGCAGATGCCCGGAGTGCAAATGGATGAAGGATCGATGAACATGCATCCTGAAACCTTTCTTCAGGAAATTGTTCATCACGGTACTTCTGGCACCAGTGCCGAACCAAATTCTACCCCTACACCAATGCTCATGACGAAACGGGGTCCATGGATGCTGATGTTCCACGCCAACGTTTTCCTTACGGACTTGCGGCAATCGAGCATACGCGGCGGAGACAAATTCTTTTCGACGAACTGGCTCATGGGAATGGCTCAAAGAGATCTGGGGCCAGGTGTTTTCACAGTCCGGGCCATGCTAAGTCTCGAGCCCGCTACCGTAACGAACCGTCGTTATCCACTACTCTTCCAACAGGGCGAGACGGCTTTTGGAGTTCCCATCGCCGACGGGCAACACCCGCACGACTTCATCATGGAATTGGCAGCCCTGTATGACTTGAAGTTGGGCGACATGACTCTGCTCTCTGCGTATTTCGCGCCGATGGGCGATCCGGCCATGGGGCCAACAGCGTATCCACATCGAGCTTCCGCCGCGGAGAATCCGGTTGGCTCGCTAGGCCACCATCAGCAGGATTCAACGCATATCGCGGACGATGTTGTAACCCTCGGTCTAACACATGGCATAGCGCGAATTGAGGCCTCGGGGTTTCACGGTCGCGAGCCAGACGAATTTCGTTGGAACATTGATCAAGGAAAAATCGACTCGTGGTCCATGCGCTTGACCCTGCAACCGGGAAAAAACTGGAGCGGTCAGTATTCGTACGCGCGCATAAAAAGTCCCGAGGCCATCCTTCCCAACGAAGATCAGGCACGCACCACGGCGTCTATTATGTACAACCGTCCTCTGCACGATGGCAATTGGGCCAGCACGATCCTTTGGGGACACACACGTTCGATTCAAGATAGCTCTGTCTTTAACAGCTACCTGTTCGAATCTAGCGTACGTTTTCACACTCGAAATTATGCCTGGACGCGAATCGAAAATGCTGATCGCTCAAACGAACTGATTCTCGGTGAGAACCCGCTCCCAGCAAACTATCGAGAAGCACCGATTGGGCGCGTGCAAGCCTACACTTTCGGGTATGACCATGATTTCGATTTAATTCCCCACGTAGCTTCTGCGATTGGCGCGCAATTCACCACCTACGGTGTCCCGGATACGTTGAAACCAATCTACGGTTTACACCCGGTCGGAGTTGCTGTCTTCGTGCGATTCCGTCCGTTTTCAGGGAAGGACCGATGAGCGCCTTGAAAATTTGGGGTTTTGTGCTTATCCTCTTCGCAATCGCGGCGGCTCTCATATTGCGAACCAGCCCGCAGGGCTCTATCGGACTTACCGGGAACGGCAGCCACCTTTATGCGTTTCGAGCGCAGATGCTGTTCGTAAAGCTTTTGCGAGGATCCTACCGAATATCCACTTCGTGGAAACCGAAGCCCTTTAACATGCCCGAGATTGTGCTTCGCGCGTTGTCCGCGGCGGTCTTGAGGATGCCATCTTGCAGCGCCGCTTGCTGGAGCTGGCGCTCACCTTCTTCGCGAACTTCGCTTTCAAGGTTGGGGTCCGGGGAAGAAAATAGGCCAGTGTCACGGGAATATACTTTCGTCCTGGCATTATCGACGCGCGTGCTGAAGAGTTCCGCGGCGGGCAGGTGAATTGACACTTTCTGCCCCTGTAGTAAGACATCGCCGGGCTGCACGCGAGCGAGATTTATTCCCGCAACCACTTCTCCGTGCACCACGAGCAGCAGGCGGTCTCCAGCCAGAAATTTGGGCAGGTAAACATTGGCGTGTTCCCCTGAAATAATTTTGTCCATTGTGTAACTGACGGTTTCCAGTCGTTGAAGCTGCTGAATTTCGCGAACCACGGTGGGCTGATCCACGTTGATCAGCGGCCGTCCCCCGCGCAAAACGCCAATCAAGTGCAATAATCCGAGACCGCTGGACAACCACACCAGCGCTCCCACCAAAACAACGGTAAGAACCGTGCCCAAGAAGGTCCCCAGAACCCAGGAGCGCAAATTCCTGGAGTTCCCACGATTTCCGCGAGTCGCCGATTCGTTAGCGTTAGCAAGAGGCGCATTGTCAATCGTCATCTGTTTGCCCAACAACTTCAGTGTAGACCAGGCCAAAAATTAGCGCCGATATTCGTTCGCAACGACCGCTCAGCCGTCACCCCCTATTAACGCACTTGCCGGACATATACTAATGTCCGATAAGGAAAAGTAGTCGGCTTATGCTGCATTTCAATGGGTTGAGACTCAGGGCATACCGTTAGTCCGCGTTGCCCTTGCAACATTAGCGTGAGCGAAGTCGCTCAAGCTACCCGGAGAGCGCAATGATCAAATTGCTCGCAAAAGCATTTCGAGCACTTCACTACATTATCGGTGTTTCCGCACCTCCGCCCGGCACCAGCGACCGCACATTCGTGTTCGTGTGGCTTGGGTGCATTGCGTTCAGTGCGGCCTTTTTCGTGAGCATGATTTTCTACATCATCCCTTTTCTGTACTTCAGGAATTATGCCCGGTAATCCAGCTTATCGAAGTTGGCAATCGGAGGGGTGCTACCAGGGGCCGGGCTTTCAAAAACAAAAGTACGCGCCAACGCCGTCGTGCCATGAAGCTTGGGTTAATTCATTTTGGCTGGCTTAATCGCTTCGGTTTCAACATTTATGGAGCGATTTGGAGCAGCATCCCATGGCGTTGTAGAGACGAATGTAGAAGTGGTTCAACCAATTTTCGAATATGGTCGTTCGCATATCCTGCCCAGGTTACATCGGTGGTAAGGTCCATCGGTGGGGCAAGATGTTTTCCGAATTCATCCGAGACTAGTACACCGGCTTCCCGCGCAATTAATTCCGTACAGAGGTCATAGGGATGACAGCATAAACCTGTCTTCCATCCTCGTTTATGCAAAATTGCGCGAAGCAACGGCCGAAGATCGGCCTGGAAGCAGTCATGGCCCACCATCAATTCGTACAACTGCCCACCTGTTGAAAGATATTGGTCCTCGAAGCAGAACGCCTTGCCTTCCCGTCCAGGTCCGGCCACGCCAAAAGAAATATCGTCGTCGATAGCGGCCAGCACGTCGCGACCCCCCGAGAAAAAGCGGCTTACGGAGCAAAATTTGTGATCGAGTTGTGTAGCCATCGAGGGATGCGCCCGAAAGGGCTTGCGCTCTCCGTTGATCCGATTGAATCGTTCACCGTGTGTTCCGAAACCTTTAATGGCCCAGAGTGTGTCGGAAAGATGCTGTTTGATGAGCGGTATTTCTGTCTGAACAGCTAACTCAATATCGGCGAGGGTCGTGGATTCGCCTAAGTTCGGCGCTACGCCGGTCAGAATCCAACTACTGCGCTTCTGATACATCAGGCATCGTGTTCCATCAATTGGATCGGCAATCACTCGCCAAGTCGCATCGACTTCCCGAGTGCCGCGGGGCAAAACAATTTTGCCGCCAGATAATCCTTCAGCAATCAAGACAATGGAAGTCTTTGAGGCAATCTTCCTTTCGAACAGATCGACCAGTATTTCTTCGCTGATTCGATCGACGGCGTAGATGGTATCGCCGTCACCATCGTCATCTCCCACGACACGCGAAAGATCCTCTGCGGGCGACTGCTCGCATGCGGTAACGACGGCATTGCGGATTTCTTCATGAATAGAACGTACGGAATTTAACAACCAAGCTGAATCAGTCATCCTTATTCCTTTTTTAGTGACGGGCAATACGGTGAGATCACCGTGCTTCGATAATCCCGGTCACTGCAAACTGAGCGCGTTACAGAAAGCTGCCTCTATAGATCGCAAAGACAGCGTGCCAACTTTCCGAACGGTTTCAGCCCAAAGTGAACCAACTCCTTCCCGAGGACATCATCCGCCGGTCCGGCTCGAAAGCGCAGCACTGCTGGAAGACAAATCGCCAGTATTTAAAAAAAGAGGTTGACTCACGCCTGGTTCGCTTGTATGGTCTGTTATATTTTCACACAGGGAATGAGAATTTCAAACAACAAAAAAGCGGTACGTTCCGCGGTCGACCGGCAAAGCGAAATCCTGCTGTTGATCAAGGAAAGGAGTACCGCGTCGATTGGAGAGATCGCCACACGGTTTGCTGTTTCGGAAATGACGGTGCGGCGCGTGTTGTACAAGTTGGCCGATGCAGGTCTGATCATACGGACACCGGGCGGAGCGATGGTGGCCCCACCGGGATCCATTGAAAGAACCTTTCTGGAGCGTTCGGCGAAAATGTCCGGCGCGAAGGATGCGTTGGGAAGAGCCGCTGCAAGTCTCGTTCAGGAAGGCGAAACGGTTGTTCTTGATTCGGGAACAACAACTCGTTGCATCTCTAGGTACCTTGCGTCTCAACGCAATCTGGTGGTAGTGACCACTTCACTCGCAGTTTTGGAGGAGTTGGCCGGAAGTTCTGGCGTACAAGTTCGACTGACTGGCGGAGTTTACCGGCGGAGCAGTCACGATCTTTCTGGCAACGCAGTGATCGAATCCCTCGGTGATCTGAATGCCGACAGAGTTTTTTTCGGAGCCGCTGCTCTCTCTTTCAAAAAAGGCGTAATGAACTACGACGCGGAGATGCCGCGAGCGTTCTTGCGGGCGGGCAAGCAGAGGGTTCTGGTGGTCGACAGCAGCAAAGTGGGTTTGGAAGCAGTGTACCGGCTTTGTCCAGTAGAGCATTGCGATCTTGTCATTACCGACAGGGGAGTGAAGCCTGCCGATTTAGCGCGGCTTCGCAGGTCAACAAAGGTTTTGGTAGCGGATTAGCTAAATTTTTTGTCGGCAGAAACTATAAGGAGCACTTCTATGCGATGTCTCAGCTTGTTTTTCGTCGTTTTCTTCGTGTTGTTTCCGGTGGCTGCGCCCGCACAAATCAATACCGGCAAGATCACCGGCTTCGTTTCCGATCCGAGCGGAGCTTTTGTCGAGGGCATTACGGTGACAGCCGTTAACGATGGGACCAGCGTGGTGACCAAAGCCGAGACTTCCGGAAATGGCGAATACCTGCTGAATTTTCTGGTGCCCGGAATTTATCACGTTGAAGTGGAAAAAGAAGGTTTCAAGAAAATCCAACGTTCCGGTGTGATCGTCGATGCGGGCGGGATTGATCGTATTGACTTCACTTTGCTGGTCGGAGACGTAAGTCAGACCATTGATGTGCAGGCCAATGCAGTTAACGTTGCGACGGAGACCTCGGAGCTTTCACAGACATTCAGTCACCAGGATTTGGACGCACTGCCCAATTTGGATCGCAATCCGCTTTTCCAAATGAATTTGATTCCCGGTGCGAACAACGATATGGGCAGCGGCAATTACGGAACAAACGGCGGCGAGAACGGTTCTGCCGTCGGCCTGTCGCGTCCTCAGCTTGCTTCTATTGGTGGCATTGACGCGAATGCGAACACCGTGTACATCGACGGCGTCCCGAACCGGGAGCCACAGAATGCCTACATCAGCCTAACGCCCGCGATCGAAGGCGTGCAAGAAGTTCAGGTCTACACCGGCAAGTACAACGCGGAGTTTGGTTTTTCCGGAAGCGCGGTAGTGAACATCACCACCAAATCGGGCAGCAATGAATTGCACGGCGCGGCCTTCGAATTTATTCGCAATGAAGCCTTCGACGCGGTCAACTATTTTGCAAATTCCAAGCTGCCTTTTCGAAGAAATCAGTTCGGTGGAGCTCTTGGCGGCCCTATTCTGAAAAATAAACTGTTCTTCTTCGCTGACTATCAGGGCACGCTGGTAAAGACAAGCGCTCAGAAGCTGACTAGTGCTCCCACTGCGAAGATGTTAGCCGGAAATTTTTTGGAATTGTACGTTCCAGGGCAGGTTGACGGCGCGGGAAACCCTTTTGGACAAATTTACGATCCCAACACGCGAGTCTTCGATGCCAGCGGAAAGGTCATTAGCGCGACGCCCTTTGCTGGCAACATTATTCCGATGAACCGGTGGGACCCCGTAGCCAAAGCAATGAATGCCGCGGCCATCTTTGGCGTCGCTAATCTTCCTGGCATCGGAAACAATCTGCAATATCTAAGCAACAACAATCAGACGGCACACCAGGGTGATGGCCGTTTGGATTTCGACCGCACGAGCACCGATCGGATATTTTTCCGCTATTCCGTGCTGGATGCAACAAACGAATTTACAACCAATGTGAACCAATTCTTCCAAGATGCCAATGTGAACTCCAAATCATTCAATCAAAATATGCAGGTGTCCGATTTGCACACCTTTGGCATGACAAAAACAAATGAACTCCGCCTCGCCTTTAACCGCTCGAACGTCACGACCGGCCTCGCTAGCCAGTCCAAGCCGTGGAACAATATCTTCGGACTTCCTAATGGAAACCTTGGCGATCCAGGAACTCAGGGGCTCGCCGAGTTCAATATGCCAGGTGTGCCGGCTATAGCCACCCCGGATTGGGTCGGCTACATCGTAAGCAATACTTTCTCCGTTACTGACAATTTCACTTGGAGCAAAGGGCGGCATCTCATCAAGTTAGGTACCAACATCAATCATGTTGTGGATGTTTCCGCGGATACCATCGGTGGAGACAATCCGCGCGGAGCGCTCACTTTTGATCCAGCGATGACTTCCTATGACGGTTCCAATGTACAACCAATTGCGTACCCCAGCTTCCTACTTGGAACGATGACGGCAAGCGCGCGAGCACACTTCGTTGCCGGCGCTCCGTACCAGACCTACTGGCAAAACGCCTGGTACGTGCAGGACGATTTCAAGGTCCTGCCGTCGTTAACTCTCAACATCGGCTTACGATACGAATTAATCACCCGGCCTGTCGCACGGAACAACCGGGAATCCAACTGGGATACCAGAACCAACAAACTAGTTGTCGCCACGCCGGGTGATCGAAGCCCAGGGTTGGGCCTCGACAAAAACGATTGGGGGCCGCGTGTGGGTTTTGCTTGGACCCCGGATCATGGAAAGACCAGCATTCGGGCAGGCTATGGCGTCTCTTATTGGATGGCGTATTGGTCAGGACCATTGACGATCCTCGGCTTGACGTACCCTACCTACTCGAAGGAAGTTTTCCTTACGCCGAACAACCTCACCCCGTCCTTGCAGCTCTCCAGAGATGGTTTGCCACTGGCAAATGCCCAATACGACTCTTCTGGGAAATTAATTATTCCTCCTAGTGCAGTGATCCGCGGCGCCGATTACAACTGGAAGAATCAACGAGTAGATCAAGCAACCCTGAACGTCGAGCGGGAGATCCGTCCAGGAATGGTTGTAGATATTGGTTACGTCAATGTTCGCGGCTTACACAATCTCCACTCGACGAATATCAACCAAGCCCCGCCGACACCTCAAGGGACGGACTACAACACTTTGCGTCCATTCCATGTCTCATATCCTCAGTTGGGGGATATTCCTATCTCGCAATCCATTGCCAGTAGCCGGTATGACGCGATCACCGCGCGGTTCACGGCAAGGATCTCGAGCGCTGTAAACATCAACGCCAGCTATGCGCACGGCCGCAGCTTTTCCAATGGAAACAACCTCGACCAAACCAACATCAATCAATACTACGGACCGACGCCAGAGGACATCGCTCACATTTTCAATTCACAATTCACAGTGGAGCTTCCCGTCGGTCGTGGCCGGCGCTTTCTCAGTGACTCCAACCGGCTCGTCGATGCGCTGATTGGTGGCTGGCAATATTCCGGTTTTTTGCATATTCGAAGCGGCTACCGGTATGACGTGACAACGGGATCGCCAGGAGACACCACCTCTCTAAACAATGGACAAGTCAACCGCCCGGATCGCATTGGAAATGGCCAATTAAGCAAACCCACGGTGGGCAAGTGGTTTGATACCAGCGCCTTTAGGGTTCACGGAACGCTGATGACCTATGGAACATCTGGAATCAACCCGCTGCACTCGGACGGGCAACAACAGCTCGATTCCTCTATTTCCAAAATATTTCACATCACGGAACGCCACCAGATTCAGTTCCGCATGGACGTTTTCAATACCTTCAACCACCCCAACTTCCTCGCCCCAAATTCCATCGTCGGAGATCCTTCGGAGGGAGTAGTCAGCGCAACCTCAGTGGATAACCGCCGATTACAGTTGGCCCTTAGATATTCATTCTAGGTATACCAGGATGGCTCCAGTTTTCGGACCTGGAGCCGTCCTGATTACAGGCAACCGCATAGTTAAATGAAAAAGCAAGTCGTATAAGTGAAATAAGTTTGTGGATGAGTGGGTAGTCTCTGGAGTCTGCCAGTTAGTTTCAACTCCATGCGACGGTTCGAGGACCCGAAAGATTTATGGATAAGGCAAGGCTGTTGCTCATTGGAGCTAACGGATTTCTGGGTGCGCACGCAGCACGAAAATTTGCTCAATCGTTTGACGTATTCACCGGCAGCCGCGTAACTGCTACGGATTCAAAAAATATTCAGATTGATATCACCAATACTTCTAGTGTGGATGCTGCATTTCAGCGCGTAAAACCCGATGCCGTCCTGCTTTTGGCGGCGCTATCCGACATCGATCGATGTGAGGCGGAACCAGAGCTTGCGTTTGCCGCGAATGTTCGCGGTCCAGAGAACGTCGCCAATGCATGCGCCCGCTCGAACACCAGACTTCTTTTTACTTCCTCCGCTGCGGTATTCGATGGCAGCAAACATGGATATACCGAGGACGATGCTCCGACGCCATTGAGCGTTTACGGAAAAACTAAAGCGCGCGCCGAAGCCGCCGTGCTTGCGCTCTTGCCGTCCGCCATCATTCTGCGCATCGCGCTGGTAATTGGTTTCGCGGGAAAGAAGGGAACCAATGCCATGCTGGAGAATTTATCCGCGCGCTGGGCTTGCGGTTCGCCTGTGGCAACTCCGACATTTGAATACCGAAATCCGATTGATGCGGCTGCGCTGAGCAGTTTCATGTTGGAGTTGCTCAAGCAGGATGCTCACGGGATTTTTCACGCTGGGGCAAAAGAATCCATTTCCCGTTACGGTTTGAATTTAAAGCTTGCCGAACGTATGGGATACCCGAGTGAACTCGTCCTGGCGCAGACCGAGCCTGCACCAGGTCGTGCCCCCCGAGGAATGGATCATTTTTTACTTACGGATAAAATTCGCGTTGTTTGTAATACGCCTATCCCAAGCTGCGACGAAGTGATCGCGAGGTGTTTCGATGAAGTTGCCTAAGGCAGTATTCGAGCTGGAGTTCGCGCATGGCTCGATTTATGGAGAAGAGGAAAAAGAAGCCGTGCTTGAAGTTCTTAAATCCAGCGCTCCTTCCTGTGGCCCGAAAGTGCAAGCATTTGAGGAGGCTTTTGCGGCATATTGCAACACCAAGTACGGTTTGGCGGTGACCTCAGCGACCACTGGGCTTACGCTCGCGTTGATTGCGGCCGGTGTCGGCCCCGGCGATGAAGTCATCACCACTCCCATCAGCTGGATCTCAACGGCTAATGCGGCAGCGGCTCTCGGTGCCAAAGTGGTTTTTGCCGACGTAGATTCTTGTACATTGAATGTGGACCCCAAATCGGTGGCTGAAAAGATCACGAGCCGTACAAAAGTGATTCTGCCCGTTCACTTGTACGGGCAGTGCTGCGATATGGATGCATTAAACGCACTCGCAAAACCACGCGGAATTGTCGTTGTGGAAGACGCAGCGCATGCGGCCGGTGCCGAGTACAAGGGACGCAAGGCCGGCTCGCTGGGTGATATCGGCGTTTTCAGTTTTCACCAGCAGAAGAATATGGTCACACTCGGTGAAGGCGGCATGATTACCACAAGCGACCAAGCGCTATATGAAAGCATGCTTTCTCACCGCTCACTTTGCTGCCGCACCTACGACCCTAAAGGGAAATATCTTCCAATCGACGAATCCGTTCGTCCCATGGGCAAGAAATATTGGTATCTCGATTTCGATGAAATTGGCTTCAACTATCGCATGACGGACGTGCAGGCTGCGGTTGGCTTGGTTCAACTGCGGAAGTTGAATTCTTTTAACGCTCGTCGCATCGAGGTCGCGAACGAGTACGGCAAAGGTCTGCAAGGAATTCGCGGTCTGCGACTTCCCTGTGTCGGCCCGGACGTAAAACATGTATTCCACGCGTACACCGTTCTGGTGGAACCAGAGTTCTCTATGAATAAGGAGGACTTCATGTGGACACTCTACACGGAGAAGCAGATTAAAGTCTGGTCGCATTACGTCCCCATTCACCTCTCAACTGTGTACAAGAATCTAGGGCACCACGAAGGTGAATGTCCCATAGCGGAACAAATGTTTGAGAGGTATGTGAGCATTCCTATTCACCCCAGACTGACGGAAGAGTCCGTCGGTTATGTCATCGAGAGTATTCGGAACCTTGCATGACGGAGTTCGAAGCAAAAGTATCCAGCTTGCGGGGGCCGGAAAACTATTTTTCCGCGGAACTCCCTGTTTATATAAGCCGCGCGCCCGGCCGCCTCGATTTGATGGGCGGCAATGTGGATTACACAGGAGGCCTAGTCTTTCAATCGACAATCCGCGAAGCCACCTGGGCAGCCGCACAACTGAGAAATGACGGATTGATTGTCTTCTGGAATCCGCAGATGCGCGAGCATGGCTGGTCAGATCGCGTTGAATTTGAAATGCAAGCGCTATCGGATGAAGCTGCAGTCCGCACACTCGTCAATCGCATTCCTGAAATTCGCTGGACCGCATATCTTCTCGGCGTGTTCTATTTGCTGCGGTCTCGTTACCCAGATCGCGTGATTACCGGTGCCAATGTCTATCTCGAGTCCAACGTTCCATTGAACAAAGGTGTGAGTTCGTCCGCTGCAGTAGAAGTTTCTGTAATGAGAGCGGTCAGCGCGGCATACGGGATCGATCTTACCGGGATTGAACTCGCGCAAGCTTGCCAATGGGTCGAGAACGTCATTGCGGAATCTGCTTGCGGGATCATGGACCAGGCGGCCTCCGTGTTGGGAGATGAAGGATACCTTCTGCCGTTGCTCTGCCAACCGTGCATTCCGATGCCTCTTGTGCAGCTTCCAGCTGGATTGCAATGCTGGGCCATCGATTCTGGGGTGAAGCATGCCGTGACCGGGATCGAATACGAAGCGGCTCGCGCAGCGGCGTTTATTGGCTACAGGATGATTTGCGAGTGGGAAGGCCTGCCATTAACACTTGACGAGACTGGACGTATTCCGCAATTTCGCGACCCACAATGGAATGGCTACTTGTCGAATGTGATGCCCTCGGTCTTTCGATCGAAATATGAACGCAGTTTGCCGGAAACACTATCTGGCGCAGGAATACTCGCGCTTGGAAAAACTCATCCCGATCCTTTCACTTCGGTCCGTCCGGAAGTGAATTATCGTGTGCGCGCTTGCACTCGATACGCCGTGGAAGAAAACCAGCGTATCCAGCTATTCATAGAGCTGGCGCGAGGCGCTAAGGATGAACCGGCAAGCGACGCATTTCGATTGATGGGCGATCTCATGTTTCAATCGCACTGGTCGTACACGGAATGCGGACTGGGTTGCGTTGAAACTGACTTGCTTGTCGACTTGGTACGGCAGGAGTCCGGCAAAAATCAATTGTACGGCGCCAAAATCACGGGGGGTGGCGCGGGCGGCACGGTGGCGGTGTTGGGAGCAAAGGGCGCGGAACAAGCGTTTCGCAGAGTTGTCGCAAGTTATGCAAAGACACGATCTTTCGAACCCCATGTATTTGAAGGCAGTTCCATCGGCGCGGATCGCTTTGGTCTGCGTGTCCTGCGCGAGAAACCATGACCACAGCAACCTTGCCACTTTCCAAAAAAAGGCAGACAGCTTGGTATTTCTTTTTGATGGCGCTGGCTTCGCTGATGTGGTCGGGCCAGGGGATAGCCATAAAAGTCCTCGACCGGCAGCTCGGCCCGATTGCCATCACTTTCCTGCCGTTCTTCGTAACCACCATTCTTTTTGCTTTCTTTCTTATCAGAATGCGCCGTGCGAATCCCGATGCCGCTAAACCGTCTCTGCAGGACTGGCTCAAGTTCACTGTGGCAGGAGTCGCCGGTCAGGTGCTCGCTCAACTCGGGATGACCTGGGGAATTAGTAAGTCGCTCGCTTCCAATGGCGCCATCCTGAATTTGTTGATTCCCGTAATCAGCGCCGTTCTGGCTTCTTTGATGTTAAAGGAACGGTTGACTCCCCTTCGAATCACAGCGCTGTTGATTGGATTGGCCGGTGTCATTCTCCTTTCCGCGAGCGACCTTCGTGAATCTTCTTTCGGCCAGATGAAATTTCTGGTGGGGAACATTCTGATCTTCGGAGGTTGTCTGGGCTCATCCTTTTACAACGTTTATTGCAAAGGGCTGATGCGAAAGTTTTCGGAAATCGAAATTCTGATCTTCAGTTACATCACTGCATCGATTGCCAGCATTCCACTTTTTATCTGGGTGGAACCATTTCATTTCAGAACTCTCCTGACTATGGACTGGAAAAGCTGGCTTGCTTTCGGTTTTCTCGCTTTCTTCATGTACGGCGCATCGATGCTGCTTTTTTTCAAGGCGCTTCAGCACCTTGATGTCACAACCGCATCGGCTTCTCTTTATCTTGTGCCGGTGTTTGGCGTTTTTCTTGCAGTCGTAGTGCTCGGCGAACATTTGAATGTTCTTGCGATTTTCGGGGCTGCCGTCGTTCTAGGAGCAACCCTGCTGGTGATGAAATATGACAAAAGCTATTAAGTCCTTGATTTTTTTCGTTGCTTTATTTTTCTGCTGTTCCGCTGTGAAAGCTCAGCAGCCGCCATTTAAAGTTATGTCCACGGCTGACGAACCCACCATTGCCGGCCGTCCGGCGGGGCTTGATGCGCAAGGAAAGCTTTTACCTTGGCCGATGCCGAAAGATACCGGTTACTCGTACTCGTCCCACGTTCTTTCCCAATGGACCATTCTCTGGGACCAACACAACCGTCAAAGATTGCACTACTACTATTGCTGCTTCGATTTTGACCGCACTACATTTGAGATGATGCCGGATCGCTATTGGGCCAACTCCACAGGCTACTTGCGGGCGATGCTGCAAGGCTTCATCGAACGTCTCTATCCGTACACCGGAGATGCCCGGACGTTGACTTTCCTGCAGGACTTCGTGGACTACGAGCTTGCAAACGGCCTCACTCCAGAAGGCTATGCCTGGTCGCAGGTACCATACGCATCAGCGAATCCGGGGGATTTGCGCTACACCGGTTGGAGTTTCCACGGGGAAGATTACGTCGAGCCGCACGTCGTTGGTGAAGACGGCTATGCCTATCTCCGTCTTTACGAGATGACTGGGAACACAAAATACCTTCGAGCGGCCATTCGCTGCGCCGATGCTCTGGTCAAAAATTTTAAACCGGGAGACGAAAAGAATTCTCCCTGGCCGTACCGCAGTTATGCCCGCGATGGCAAGACAGAAGGCCAGGGCCAGGGACCTCATTCGTCAAACTTTGATAACCCTCGGCAAAAACCGGGAATGGGTCCATATTCGGCAAATGTGGTCGAGCCGATCATGCTCTTCGATGAACTGATCCGGTTGCAGCAGGGGGATTTTACGAACTATGTAAAAGTTCGGCAAGGCGCATCGGATTGGCTGAACAAATATCCCATGCAGAATAATGTGTGGGTCGGGTATTTTGAGGATGTCACTCCCGATATGGCGAATATGAATCAGGTGATCCCACTCGAATATGCGCGTTATGTGCTGCTACACCCGGACAAGGATCCAGATTGGCGCCAGCATGCCCGTAAGCTCATCGACTGGGTAAAGACGACTCCCAAATGGCCGAAATACAATGTGCATGGCGCCACCGTGACTATGGAGCAAGGCAACGGCACGACGTTCTGCTGCAATTTGCCTAATCAATGTTGCGACAGTCACACCTCGCGGCTCGCGGCGGTCGAGGCCTTATACTTTGCAAAAACAGGAGACGCTGCATACAAGGAGGCCGCATACCGATCCTTTAATTGGGTTACCTATTTTCAAGGGCTTCCCGCCAATGCCCACGCACCGTTCGGTGAACAATGGTGGTTCACGGACGAATTTGCCGATGGACCGCGGCGAATGATGGATGCCTTCTGGGCTGTTCCGGAATGGGCTCCGGAGAATGAATCGCATCTCCTCGGTTCTCTTTCTCCCGTTACCAAGATTGCTTACGGCATGGGTTCGGTAACTTATTCAACCTTTGACTCTGACTCAACCGATGTGCTCCGTCTTGAATTTGTACCGAATTCCATTACTGCTGGCGGAAAGCCGCTCACTCGGGTTCAAGATCTTGAACACGAGGGATACGCGTTCGATGAATCGACGAAGGTCCTGCGAATCCGCCACACCAGTTCCAAAGATATCGACATACAAGGAAACAGCGACCGAATGCCGCTGGACTACGTCACGTTCGATGACCCGCATCTGGCCGCCGGAACCGCATTGACCGGGCCGTATCCTTCGGGATTGATTGATTGGGGCCAGGGGCAATGGCAGATCGGCACTCCTTACGGCAAGTTTGGAACTTTTACGCTGGCCTTGACAGATCCGAAAGCATCGCAAGTGGAATTCACCTTTTACCCTCACCACGTATTCGCGGGAATCGATGTCTTCAATGACGGGCAACTCGATGCCACCGTCACTTTCAGTTCTCCGGAAATCCGCGAAATATCCTTCACTATTAAAGCTGGTGAACTGCGCCGGCTAGAGACAGGCTGGCATGAGCCGAGTTCGAAAGTTGTAGTTCAGTTGAAGAATGGGCAAGGGCTGCGGTTCGATAACCTGGCTTATTCCAAAGAAAGAATCATTACAAAGACGACCAGCAACTTAAGAAACTGATATCCACCCATGTTTAAGATCATTCTCTCTCTCGACCCAGCATGTAGGTAAAGACGAAGCATGACAGCGAAGTTGCTTGGCATTGACATTGGAACTGGCTCGACTCGCGCCATCTTAATGGACGAACGGGGCAGTGTCTTGGTCTCCGCAGCAGCGGATCACGCACCAATGTCTTCTCCGCAAATTGGCTGGGCGGAGCAACATCCGCACGATTGGTGGAGAGCTGCGTGCCTAGCCATTCAAGAATGCCTGCATACATCGAGCGTGTCCCCAAACGAGATCGGCGCCGTAGGGCTCACGGGACAGATGCACGGATTGGTTTTGTTGGACGCCGAAGGCGAAGTACTTCGCCCGTCGATTATTTGGTGCGATCAGCGGACTGAAGAACAGTGCCGCGCGATCACAGAAAGAGTTGGTGCGCGGCGTCTCATCGAACTCACCGCGAACCCCGCAGTGACCGGCTTCACCCTTCCAAAAATCTGGTGGGTCCGCCAGCACGAACCTGAAGTCTGGGCTCGCGTTCGCTCGATCATGCTGCCGAAAGACTATGTGCGCTTCCGGCTAACCGGCGCGCGCGCAATCGATGTCGCCGACGCATCTGGAACGCTATTGCTGGATGTGGTCAACCGCCGTTGGTCAGCGCCGATGATGGAAGTGTCGCAACTTGATGAAGCGTTGCTTCCCAAAGTTTTCGAATCGCAGGAAATCACTGGCTATGTCACCAGAGAAGGCGCGCAAGCGACCGGACTCAGTGAAGGTATTCCAGTCGTGGCCGGCGCCGGAGATCAAGCTGCGGGCGCGGTAGGGATGGGAATTGTGCTTCCAGGCGCGGTGAGCGCGACGATTGGCACATCCGGCGTGGTCTTTGCGGCCACCAGTAAACCCGTGCTCGAACCGCAAGGCCGCATACATACCTTTTGTCACGCGATTCCCGGGCGCTGGCATGTGATGGGTGTCACACAAGGGGCGGGACTTTCTCTGCGTTGGTTTCGCGACCAATTCGGAGTTGCAGAAAAAGCTCGCAAAGATTCTTATAAAGGATTGATGGACGAGGCAGCGGAAGTGCTGCCCGGTGCTGATGGCCTCTTGTGGGCGCCGTATCTGATGGGCGAACGGACTCCGCATCTGGATCCCCATGCGCGTGGCGCCCTCGTGGGAATTACCGCACAGCATACGCGTGCGCACATCATCCGCGCGATTCTGGAGGGCGTGGCTTTCAGTCTTCGGGACACTTTGACGATTTTTGCTGAATTAGGCGTGCCCGCGCAGTCGATTCGTCTTGGCGGTGGAGGTGCGCGCGGGGAATTGTGGCGGCAAATTCAAGCCGATGTATATGGCATGCCCGTCGATTTGCTTGCTGCCGAGGAAGGCGCGGCCTATGGCGCGGGATTAATCGCTGGGGTCGGCGCTGGAATCTGGCCTTCAGTTGAGATTGCATGTGAAACCGCTGTTCATGTCTCGAAACGCATTCAGCCTGAACCCAAAAATGTTTCGCTTATGAATCGGCAGTACGTGGAATACCGCAAATTGTATCCGGCGTTGCGCCCTATTGTGTATGACCATCACGGAGCATCCTGAGGATCGTTCCCCGCCTGCTTGCGTACGCGAAATTTGCTCGGACGGCGTCTGTCAGAAATGGTGCCGGGGGCCAGAATCGAACTGGCTACGCCCGCCTTTTCAGGGCGGCGCTCTACCACTGAGCTACCCCGGCACTGTCGATGAAGAAGTCAATTTTAGAGTCGTTCCCAGACAGAGTCAAATCATCTCAGTGCGCCGATCAGTGCGCTGATTCGTCAAACTCTTTCATCCAGCCGCGGCTCTTCAGTAGTTCGCGCGGTCGTGTCCCGTCCGGTGGGCCCACAATGCCATCTTTTTCCATCAAATCAATCAAGTGCGCCGCGCGTCCGTACCCAATGCGCAGGCGTCGCTGCAGTGTTGACGTCGAAGCGCGCCCCATTTCGCACACCACGCGTACCGCATCCTGATACAACACATCATCGTTTCCTTCACCGGCTTCCGCCGCGCCGCCTTGTCCCTCTTCACTCTTGCCTGCATCGTCCTTCGGCGCTTCCAGTAACTCCTCGTTATATTTCGCTTGCGCCTGCGCGCGCCAGAAATCACATACCTCGGTAATTTCTTCTTCACTTACCAGCGGCCCGTGGATTCGGTGTAATCGCGCTGATCCCGCCGGCAGGTACAACATGTCGCCGCGTCCAAGCAGTGACTCCGAACCGTTGGAATCCAGAATCGTGCGCGAATCCACTTTGCTCGCCACACGAAACGAAATGCGCGCCGGAAAATTAGCCTTAATCAACCCGGTAATCACGTCCACCGAAGGCCGCTGCGTCGCTAAAATTAAATGGATGCCGACAGCGCGCGCCATCTGCGCCAATCGTGTAATGGATTCTTCCACATTGTTGGTGTCCACCATCATCAAGTCCGCCAATTCGTCGATGACAATCACCAGATAGGGAAGTGGTTTGTGTTCGGTTTCTTCCGTTTTTTCAAATAATGAAAGCGACTGATGCTTTTGAAATGTACGGTTATATTGCTCAATGTTGCGCACGCCCCGTTGCGCCAGCAATTTCAGCCGGCTTTCCATTTCCCGGGTGGCATTGCGAAGCACATTGGATGCCACTTTCGGATCGGTCACCACCGGCGCGATCAAATGTGGAATCTTCTCGTATAAATTCAATTCCAGCCGCTTCGGGTCGATCAAAACCATTTTCACATCGTCTGGACTGGCCTTGTACAGAATGGACATCATCAGGGAATTGATGAAAACGCTTTTGCCGGTGCCCGTGGAGCCCGCAATTAGCAAGTGTGGCATCGCCGCCAGATCCGTGATGCGAATGCGTCCGTGCAAATCTCGGCCCATCGCCAGCGTCAATTTGCTTGGCGAATTAATAAATTCCGGCGCTTCGATAATTTCCCGTAGCGCAATGGTCTGCCGCCTGTCGTTGGGCACTTCAATGCCGATGGTGGATTTGCCCGGAATGCGCTCGATCAGAATCGACTCCGCCTGCAGCGCAAGGCACAAGTCCTCGGTCAACGCTAGAATCCGGCTATATTTGATTCCCGCGTCCGGCTTGAATTCGAACGTAGTTACCACCGGCCCGGGATTAATCTGCGTAACGCGCCCCTGAACATCAAACTCAAGACATTTGTCCTCGATAGCGCGCGCGCGCTGCTTTAACTCGTCTTCATCCAATTTTTGGCTGCCTTCGCCTTCACGCAGCATGCTCACTGGCGGCAATTTATAATTGGTATTGGTCTTAATGAGCGCCTTGCTGTCGGCCGCTTTTTTCGCCGCTGCCTTTTCCGCTTTCTCTGAATTCAAGAAAAGTATCGGAGCTCTATGTGGCACTTCGTTCTCTTCTTCGTCGTCCTGCTCTTCTGCTACTTTGCGCGCGCCGAAAATGTCGCTCTCGTCGGCGAGCTGAATCGCCTTCAACTCATCTTGAGCCGCTTCCGTTTTGCCCACGCCCTGCTGCGTTACCGGCTTTCGTCCCGCTAATCTTCGCTCTTCCACCCGCTTGCGCATGCGCTCTTGCTCGCGAGTGTCGCGCCACGCAGTCCATCTCGCCTGCGCTTTCTGCAATATCCCAAGTTTTTCCACCGCGCCGAGCGGTCCCTTGGGACTATTCGCCCAGGCATGCGCGCCGGAAAACGAAAATCGCGTGGTCATGAAAAGCGCTACGATCACAAGGGCACACGCAACGATGTTCGCGCCCCAGACGTTGAAGCCGCTTCGCAATCCTCCAGAAATCAATGTGCCCAGTAAACCGCCGGACGGAATGGCGCCGCGGACATCGTAAAAATGCCAGAGTGATAGCAGGGAAGGAACAGAAATAAGCATTAAGCCGTATCCGACCAGCGTCGTAACTTGGGAATCTATCGCGCGGCTGCGGAACCATCGCCATCCCAGAATTGCCAGCGCCAGCGGCAACAGGAACGCCGCGAATCCGAACACTTGAAATAGCAAGTCCGAGGTATACGCGCCTGCTGGACCAATCCAGTTCTGCGCGGGCTGACCGTCTGGCAGCGTGGCACTGACGTTGAATGCCGCGTCATGCGGCGAATAGGAAAGTAGCGCGCCGGAAATCAACAGCGCGAAAATCATGCACAAAAATCCGACCAGCTCGTTGAGCCGTTTGTTTTCGGTAGGCGTTAGAAAGCGCACAAGTTCATTCTCCTCAGCATTTTTGGGGAAGGCTGAGTGGTCGCGGCGGGGTGCTGGCGCTATCGCATTCCCGCTCGGAGGAACCAAGCGATAATGATGATACCAAACACAATGCGGTACACAACAAATACTTTGAACGTGTGTGTCCGCAAATAGCGCAAAAAGAACGCGATCACGAAATAGCCCGCAACTCCTGAAACCAGAATGCTGATTAGCAATGTGGAAAGCGGCAGATCCAACTCGCCAGCCTTATGAAGCTTGATCAATTTCGGGAGTTCGGCCGCTACGGCACCGGCAATAATCGGCGCGGAAAGCAAAAAGGAAAAACGGGTGGCCGCCTCGCGCGTAAATCCGCGAAATAGTCCAGCGGAAATGGTTATGCCGGAGCGCGATACGCCGGGAACCAGGGCCAAAGCCTGCGCTGTCCCTATGGTCAGCGCATCGGTTAGGTTGGATTCTTCAATTTTGCGAGAGAGGCGAGATTTTGCGTCTGCCCACCACATGACCAGTCCCACAACAATTAAAGAACACGCGATGATCGGCGGCTGGCGGAACTGATCCTCGATCTGGTGATGAAAAAGCTTGCCAAGTATGCCGCCGGGGATGGTAGCGAGCACCATGAACCAGAAAAGACGGCGATGCGTGGCGACATCTTCGCTGGAGGCTGTTGCGGGGTATTTCATTCCTAGACCGCAGAGCGCAAGGGTTAACCAGTCCTTGAAAAAATAGAGGAGGACCGCCACCAGCGTACCTGCGTGAAGCGCTACGTCAAAGGCCTCGCCTGGATCCTCCCAGTGCAGCAGCCACGGAAACAGAGTTAAGTGCGCGGTGCTGCTGATGGGCAGAAATTCGGTTAGCGCTTGCACCAGCGCCAGGATGACGGCATGTAACAAAGACATGGGAATTTAGAGGTCCTTTTGCGCCGGGACAGACTTTTGCGAACCCGGCAGAAGTTTGCGCATCTCGTACGCATCGATGCGGTTCAGATAATACCGCTGCAATCTCGCCTCAGTACGATATCCGTGGCGCTCCCAGAACGCAATGCCCGCGGAGTTCTCAACTGACGTTTCCAGCAGCACTGTGCGCACCTTCTGATAATGGAAATGCTTCTCCATTTCCAAAACTAGAATCGTGCCCAGGCCTTTTTTGCGGTGTCCTTCGGCAACGTCCAAGGTAATGATGTGCGCCAGCGGAGGATTTTGCTCCGCTAGAATAAATCCCACGATGTGTCCGCCATCCTCCGCTACCAGACAATCCGCGCCCGGTTGATTCAAAAAATAACGCAGCATCGTTCTGGAATACGCGACACCTGGTGGAAAACAGCTCTGGTCTAGGCGATACAGCGTCAAAAAATCCCGTGCCTCGTATTCGCGCACAGTGACGCTCATGCCGCCGTCGCCCTTGGGCTGCCATACCCGCAGCGGACGCAGTCTCGTCTCATCGGCCTCCCCAAGAAATTGTCAGCACGATTATATATTTCTCAGTTCCGGCAAGCGCAACTTTTTGCCCATTCGCGGGTTCAATTTCGTGTTGGGCCGGTAAGGAGTGGTGCGATGAGACACCTTTCGAAGCAGCTGCCGTTTGTTGTGGCTGCCATCCTATTTCTTGGACTCGGGTTCAGTGGTTGCGACGACCGTTTGGAGCGCTTTCGCGATCCAGATGTTCCCATTCCGCACGGCGCCACGTGGGCTTGGCGTCCGTCGACCCCGCAAAGACGGGTCATCTCTCGCGATGACAACCGCCCGTATGACAGACGTGATGAATATCAGCGCGACCGCCGCGACGATTATCGCCGGGATGACAGAAATGACGATTATCGCCGGGATGACAGCGATGACGAGTATCGCAACAGAAATGACCGCCGAGATCGCGACGAAGCACGCGATACCTACCGCCGCGATGATCGTCGACGCCGCGAAGACTCCGAGAATTTAGATAACGACATGGTGCGTGGTCGCATCCGCGTCGCAATCGAAAAAGAACTTGCCAGAAAAGGTCTACGTCGCGTGGACGACTCTCGGGACGCTGAGTTTCTCGTGGACTATCGCGCGGGAATTCACGGTGAAAACAGAACCGTCGAGCGTGTTTATCCTGGTGGATTTCCCGGGCTGGTCTGCGGACCATTCGGTTGCTGGGATTCATGGGGCTACGGACCGCCCGAAGTGACCTACGAGAATATCCATTTCCGTGAAGGAATGATCGTTTTCAACTTCATTCAACATAGCTCCAATAAAATCGCCTATCGAGCCATCGGCGAGAAGCACGTCAATCGTAGCTATTTCAAACAGGGAAATATTGACGAAGCGGTTCAGAACTTGCTGAAAGATTTGAAACCCGGAACCGGCCAGATCAAAACGCGCAGATGGGATTAAGGTTCACGCGCTTTCAGAACGTATCGGCATGCTGATCTTATACGAAGAATTTGTGACCGAATACGCAAGCAAAAGGCTTGCAAACAACAGCACACCGGCTAACAAATACGGCGCTCCAGGCAAATGGACCCGCGCATCAGGCGCAATCGCTATCGCCAGAACCTGAGTAAAAAGCAGCGGCCCAATCATTCCGGTGATCGCCCGAAGACTGTTAATCGCGCCTTGCAACTTTCCCTGCGCGGAAGGATCAACTCTTTTGGACATCAGTGACTGAATCGCGGGCCCGGCGATGCCCCAAAGAGCGACAAGAGGCAACGCTGCGAAAATTCCTTTGCCGGTGCGAGCGAAAGCAAATCCCACAAATCCCAAAATTCCGAATCCAAGTCCCGCAAGTAAGCTGCGCCGTTCTCCAAATTTCTTCACCACCGGCCCGACAAGTCCCGCCGACACAATGGCCGAACATATTCCCACCACCGCAAGCGAAAGCCCCACGTCGCGCTCGTTCCACGCGTACCGGTATTCCGTGTACAGCACCCAAATAGCGGGCAGTGCATTGTGCGCCAAATAATAAAGTGTTGTGACCACAGCCAGGCCCGCGAGTTCGGGATGAGACCGCAACAACGTCAGCGACCCCAGTGGATTCGCCATATGCCATGCGCTTTTCGCGCGCCGTTCCTTCGGAAGTGACTCTGGAAGAAAGAAAAGTCCACACAGAGCGTTGGCAAGGCTAAGTCCCGCGGCTACCCAGAACGGCAAACGAAGATTGTGTGTCCCCAGCAATCCTCCAACAGCAGGACCAATCACGAATCCCAGTCCAAACGCCGCTCCAATCATCCCGAATTGCTTCGCCCGCTTTTCCGCAGGCGTTACATCCGTAATGTACGCGAACGCCGTGGCCACATTCGATGTAGTTATCCCGGAAATAAGCCGTCCAACAAAAAGCCACCACAATGACGGCGCCAGCGCCATAAAAATGTAATCAAGTCCCAGGCCCAGGCAAGAAATCAAAATTACCGGTCTGCGTCCGAAGCGATCCGACCACGCGCCCAGAATCGGCGAAAAAATGAATTGCATGGTAGCCCACGCAAATCCGAAATAGCCTGTCATCGTCGCGGCGCGCGCGATGTTCCCTCCCTCAAAATGAATGATGAGGTTCGGCAGAACTGGCGCAATGATTCCGAATGCCAGGAAATCGAGCGTCACGGTGACAAAAATCAGCGCGAACGCGGCGCGTCCCGGCTGCTGGGACGTAGATGTGGACATTTCAGGCATTATTTGAATGAAATTGTTGTACTAAAGTTCCAAAATAACCGGCAGGATCAGCGGACGCTTTGACGTCTGTTTGCTGATGTAGCGCTTAAGATCCACGCGTATCTTTTCCTTGATAACGCCCCAATCGGATTTTTCCTCCGCATTCGATTGTTCCACGGTCTTTAAAACTACCGCGCGCGCGCCGGCAATAAGTTCTTGACCGTTGTCGCTCATCAGTCCCCGGGTGACAATCTCCGGCTGCGATTCCAGCTTCCCGGTGTGTTTATCGATGGCCAGAATAGTCACCACCACGCCGTCTTCGGAAAGATGTCTGCGATCGCGAACAATCACTTCCTCGATTTCTTCCAGCGACCCGGAATCCACCAGCACGCGCCCCGCTGTCACCGGATCCCGGCGCGTAACGCCATTTTCGCTGAACTCCAGGCACTGGCCGTCTTCCGCCAAAAGTATCTCGCCCGACACGCAACCAAGCTGATGAGCGAGCGCGGCATGGCGAAACAGGTGCCGGTATTCACCGTGAATCGGAATAAAATATTTCGGCTTTACCAGCTGCAGCAGCAACTTTTGCTCTTCCTGGCTCGCGTGGCCGGAAACGTGAATCACACCCGCCGAATTGTCGTAATAAACCAGCGCGCGCCGGCGAAACATATGATCCAGCATGCGGAAAATCGCTTTTTCGTTTCCGGGAATAATGCGGGAAGAAAGGATAACGCTATCGTTTTCATCCACCGAAACGAAACGGTGATTGTCCACGGCGATGCGCGAAAGCGACGACATTGGCTCGGCTTGCGATCCGCTCGCAAGAATAAGGATGCGCTTCGGATCGAACGCGCGAATGTCCTGAGAGCGCACCACCATGCCGTCGGGAATCCGCAAATATTCCAGCGAGTGCGCAATTTCCACATTGTCGACCATGCTGCGGCCAACAAACGCGATTTTGCGATTCACCCTCGCCGCAATATCAATAATTTGCTGAATGCGATAAATCGATGATGCGAAGCACGACAAAATCACCCGCCGCGGCGCAGAGCGGCATAGCTCCTCGATGCGTGGCACGATAGCGCGTTCGCTCGGCGTGAACCCCGGGCGCTCCACATTTGTCGAATCTGAAAATAACGCGAGCACGCCTTCATTTCCGTATTTCGCAAATGCATGTAAATCGAACGGCGCTCCCCCCACGGGAGTCTGATCAATCTTGAAATCGCCGGTATGAATAATTACGCCCGCCGGAGTCCGCACCGCCAGCGCAACGCAGTCGATGGTGCTGTGCGTGACGGAAATAAATTCAATTTCAAACGGCCCAATTTCCACTAGCCGGCCGGGAATCACTTCGCGAAGCGTGGTTGCATCCAGCAAGCCTGCTTCTTCCAAGCGTTTTTTTACCAGAGCGAGCGTAAACCGCGTGCCGTAAACCGGAACATTCAGGTCGCGCAAAATGTAGGCCAGCGCCCCAATGTGGTCTTCATGACCGTGCGTCAGAACGATGGCGCGAACCTGAGGACGGTTCTGTTTAAGATACGTGATGTCGGGAATTACCAGGTCGACGCCAAGAAGTTCGGATTCCGGAAACATCATCCCCGCGTCGATGACAATAATGTCGTCGCCGCTTCGTACGGCCATCATGTTCATTCCAAATTCGCCAAGGCCGCCAAGGGGAATAACGGTAAGAGACTGCGAGGTCTTGCTCAATGAGTATCTTTCTCCAAGTGCTACTGAATCCTATCACAGTGCGCTGTAATGACGCCGAGCGCGCGGAGATGCGTCGCCATAAACTCTGAATGATGCTTTAGTACTTTGTGCTTACGTCGCGGACGCTTCTTACTTGTCCCCGCCAACAAACAGATGCACGATCGCGACCAGAAGGATTGCGCCAATCGTCGCGGCTGCCAGTGAGTAGAGAAATGTATTCTCGTGAACAATTCCAAGGCGCGTAAAAATCCAGCCGCCTAGCAGGGAACCGACCAGTCCAAGAATAATGTCAGTGATGCAGCCGTAGCCCCGGCCACGCGCGATTTTTCCCGCAAGCCACCCGGCGATTAATCCGATCAGCAGCCAGCCAATAAGGCTCCGTTGATATTCAACGACCACAATTCCGGACTGCAAAGCCAGACCTACGAGTGTCGCGAGCATCGATCCTCCTGAGAAAATGCTTTCTGCAGTATATTTAACAGCATTTTGCTTTCTAGGGGGCAACGATTTTACTTGGCGCGGGTTGCTGCTGGGTCAAGCAATGCAACGTCCCCAGGCCCAGAACCAAATCGCGGCAATGAATACCGGCAATCTCACGGTCGGGAAATAATTTCGCCAATATATTCAGCGCAATTCTGTCGTTCGCATCATTGAATGTCGGCACCAAAACAATTTTGTTGGCGATATAAAAATTTGCGTAGCTCGCCGGCAAGCGCTGTCCCGAAAAATATACCGGCGCCGGCATCGGCAAAGCTTCTACTCGTAGTGAATTGCCGTCCTGGTCCCGCATGCCCTTCAGCAATTGCAAATTCTCTTGAAGCGCGGCGTAGTTGTCATCGGTGGGATTATTTTCCACGGCAGTAACTACAGTTGTCGCATCAACGAATCGCGTCAGATCATCGACATGGCCGTGCGTGTCATCCCCTGCAATTCCACTTTTGAGCCAGAGTACATTCGTTACGCCAAGATATTCTCGAAATACGGTGTCATAGTCGCTCTTCGTAAAACCTGGATTTCTTTCCTGCGTTTTGCTGAGCAAACACTCTTCCGTCGTCACTAACGTTCCGCGGCCGTTGACGTCGATGCTCCCACCCTCGAGAACCACGCGCCGTCCTTTGTGTACCGGCTGCCAAACGCGGTGCCGCAATCTCTTATTTGCCCGTGCGAACGCCAGAGCATCTTTTTTGTGATTGTCGTATTTGGCCCAACCGTTAAAAACAAAATGATTGCACGCCACCTTTCCCGCTGAATCTGTCACGCAAATCGGACCGGAGTCGCGCATCCAGCCGCGATCCGTTGCCACGCGGAAAAAGTCCACCGCATTCAGATTGGCGCCGGACTTTTTCAAAATAATCCGGATCCGCTTTTCTGCTTCCGCGTTTTCCACCAGCAGATAAACGCGCTCGGAGCGCGCAAGGTGACGAACGATTTCCGCAAAAGCCCACGGAATAGTCGGAAATTTTCCGGGCCAGTCCGTCACTTCATGCGGCCAGCCCAGCCAGGTAGCCACATGCGGTTCCCATTCCGCGGGCATGCGATAGCCGCGCGAATACGGTGTGGACCGTGCCGCTTCGCCGCTCATTCCTTGATCATTCCTCAATCCAGCGATTTAGGATCGGTGAGTATGCATCGATGCGGCGATCCCGCAAAAACGGCCAATTGCGTCGCGTCTCCTCGCTTTTTGCGGAATCGCATTCGATCACCAAAATTTCTTCACGATCCGCGGGTGCCTTGGAAATGACTTGCCCGAAAGGGTCAGCGACAAAAGAATTTCCCCAAAATTCCAGGCCTGGATCGCCCTTATCGGGTTGGCCTTCAAAACCAACTCGATTCACTGCCGCGGCGTAAATGCCGTTCGCGATCGCATGGGAACGGTGCATGGTTATCCAGGAATCAAGTTGTTCCGCTCCCACCTGCGCTTTTTCGTGCGGATGCCAACCAATGCTGGTTGGATAAAAAATGATCTGCGCTCCGGACAGCGCCGTAACCCGCGAGCCTTCGGGATACCATTGATCCCAGCAAATCTGTACGCCAATCCGGGCATATTTTGTATCAAAATTTAGAAACCCGAGGTCCCCGGGCGTAAAATAAAATTTTTCGTAGTACAACGGGTCGTCGGGAATATGCATTTTGCGATATTTGCCGAGAAAATTTCCGTCTGCATCCAGTACCGCGCACGTATTGTGATAAATTCCCGGCGCGCGCCGCTCAAAAAGCGAAACCACCAGCGCCACACTCAATTCCTTTGCAATTTTAGCTAGCGTTTCGGTGGTTGGCCCAGGAATAACTTCCGCTAAGTTGAAAAATTCGGTATCTTCCACCCGGCAAAAGTATTCGCTGCGAAATAGTTCGTGCAACGAAATGATTTGCGCTCCCCGTTTGGCCGCTTCTCGGATTTTTTCGATGGCGCGCGTCAGATTTTCATCTGTACGCGCCGTGCAGCGCATCTGTACCAGGCCAATTGTAAATTTATTTGCCATGAAACCAGTCTAGCAAATTCGCTTCGCGTCACTCCAAAAAAGAAAGGGACGAATCGCCATCCGTCCCTTTCTTTAAATCAAATTATTCAGCGTTTCAGTCGTCTTCTCCGATAAGAATCGCCGCCCCCAGTACCGTCGTCCACAATCCGCGCTTATCGCCCACGGCAGACTGCGTCACATTCATGGTCCGCACAATCTTATTCGAAATGCGGTAAACCTCTTTTTTCTCATCCCACGATAAGTCCGGATCAAATTCCACGTTCAACGTGGTAGCCAGCATTTCCGCGGCCAACTCTTCCGCATACTCTCCGGCAATTTCTTCAGACTCTCCAAAAGAATGGTGTTCGGATAGATAGCCGTACATGGTTTTATCGCTGGGCAACGCAAGTCCGATACTCGCCGCAATCAGCCGGTGCGGTTCTTTCGTTGAATTTTCTGAAATGACCGTGAACGCCACCTGGCCCGGCCTCAAGTGCTTTAAACCTTCACTCCGCGAAATTAATTTACAGCTGGGAGGAAAAATCGAAGAGACTCGAACAATATTGCATGCCGCAATACCTGCGTTTCGCAGCGCCAATTCAAAACTGGATAAACGTTCTCGATGTTTGCCAACACCTTTTGTAAGAAAGATCTTTTTAGCGACGAACGCCATAGTTGCGGGTGGCCGTGCCTCCGTTGGTTAGTGGTCTTGCGGCAAAAAAGTTCCCGCTGTGGAAAAGTAACAAGAAGGTATGGAAGTGTCAACGCATTTCGGGAATCTGGAGCGCAAGAATTCTTCAATTGAATCACTTTTTCAAAAAACAAAAGCGTTTTTATTCTGTAGCGAGATGTTTAAGAATATTCCGAACAGGTTTCTCAAGTTCAGATGTCCTAGAAATTATTCTCAAACGCTTTCCCATTGCTTTACGCAAATTTGCAACGCTCAACCGCGCCCTTTATACTGAACTTGCCGCGTATCTCGCGTTTCCGATCGCAATTTTAGCGTCGGTGCGCCGCGGCGGAGAGGGCATGTCCTCCACGGCAACCCGGCCCGACAGCAGCTATCTTCTTCGCAAACTTCATTCCTTTACCGGCCTTTTACCAGTGGGCGCGTTCTTGGCTGAACATTTCTGGTCGAACAGCGCCGCGTTGGTGAGCCGCGCCAAATATGATCAAGTGTCGCAGGATCTTCAAACCATTCCATTCCGTTTGCTCGTCGAATGGATTGGAATTTTTCTGCCGATGCTTTTTCATGCCGGCTACGGAATCTATATTTGGTTGCGTGGCAAATCCAATGTTTCCGCCTATCCTTGGGTAGGGAATTGGCTGTACACCGCGCAGCGCTATACCGGTTTAATCGCGTTTACATTTATCGTATGGCATTTATATACCGAACGCTGGATCACCCACGGCCGTTCCACTTACGCTACCGTCGCGAAGGACATGCACCATCCTGCCTACTTGTTTTTTTTCGTGATTGGAGTTCTCGCGTCCTCATTCCATCTCGGCGTTGGAATCTGGAATTTTCTTTGCAAATGGGGTTTGGCCGCGACCGCTAACGCCCAACGCTCGGCGGGCCGTCTCGGAACTCTCGTCGGCGTCACTTTCAGTATTGTTGGAATTCTGATTATTCTCAGTTTTCGCTTCGATTGGCATCCCTTCGCGGCTTATCTGACTAAATGACGCAACCAAAAATCATAATCGTAGGTGGTGGTCTGGCCGGACTGATGGCCACAATTCGCGTTGCCGAGTCGGGCGTGCCCGTCGATCTTTTTTCCATCGTGCCCGTGAAGCGCTCGCACTCCGTTTGCGCGCAAGGCGGAATCAACGCTGCAAAAAATCAGAAGGGTGAAGGCGATAGCACCACAAAACATTTGGACGACACCATCTATGGCGGAGATTTTCTCGCCAATCAACCGCTCGTTAAGCGCATGTGCGAAGCCGCTCCAGGAATAATCGATTTGCTCGATCGCATGGGTGTTATGTTTAATCGCACGCCAGAAGGTTTGCTCGATTACCGCCGTTTTGGCGGGACGCTTTATCATCGCACCGCATTTGCCGGCGCCACCACCGGCCAACAATTGCTTTATGCCCTGGATGAGCAGGTCCGGCGCCACGAATCCGAAGGCAAAGTAAAAAAATACGAGGGCTTTACTTTTCTTTCCGCGGTCCTCGACGACGCTGGTATTTGTCGCGGCATCGCCGCAATGGATTTACGCTCCATGGAAGTAAGGACTTTTCCCGCCGACGCCGTCATCTTCTGCACCGGCGGCATCGGCGCCATTTTTGGCCGCTCCACAAATTCCGTAGTCTGTACCGGTTCCGCGCAATCCGCCTTATTCCAGCAAGGGGTCGATTACGCGAATGGCGAATTTATTCAGGTGCATCCCACCGCTATTCCTGGTGAAGACAAATTGCGCTTGATGAGCGAATCCGCGCGTGGCGAAGGCGGGCGCGTGTGGGTGCCAAAAAAGCCCGGCGATACTCGCCCTCATACCGCGATTCCAGAGTCAGAACGTTTTTATTTCCTCGAAGAGTGGTATCCCAAATACGGCAATCTGGTGCCGCGCGATATTGCCACGCGAGCGATTCACCGCATCGTTTTTCAGGAAAAACTTGGCCTCAATAATAATGAAGCCGCGGTTTATTTGGATGTCACCCACATTGACCGCGAAACCCTCGATCGCAAACTCGAAGGCATTTTGGAAATTTATGAAAAATTTCTTGGCGTAGACCCGCGCGTTTCTCCGATGAAAGTTTTTCCGGCCATGCATTACACCATGGGCGGCATCTGGGTGAATGGCGAGAATCAAGCCACCAACGTTCCAGGGATTTACGCCGCCGGCGAGTGCGAATATCAATACCACGGCGCCAATCGGCTCGGAGCAAACTCGCTGGTCTCCTGCATCTTCGGAGGCGGCCTTGCCGGGCCTGCCGCTGTAAAATATTCAAAAAATCTCGAGAAAAGTGCGTCGAGCTCACCTTCTTCAATTTTCGACCGCGCCAAAAAACGCGAAGACGATAAAAATCAGCGCTTGCTCTCGCAACAGGGCTCGGAAAATCCCATAACCATCTGGCGCGAGTTAGGCGACCTCATGACCGAACACGCCACCGTCACACGCATCAACAAAAATCTTCAAATGGCCGATAATCGCATCCGCGAACTGCAAGCGCGCTACAAAAACATAAATTTAAGCGACCGCAGCAAATGGTCCAACCAGACTCTCAATTTTGCGCGTGAACTGGAAAACATGTTGCTGCTCGCCCGGGTCGTCACCTTGGGCGCGCTTGCTCGCGATGAATCCCGCGGCGCGCACTTCAAACCGGATTTTCCGGAACGTGACGACGCCAATTGGCTGAAGACTACGCGCGCGAAATATATAAACAATGACATCCAGCTGAGCTACGAGCCGGTTGATATTTCGCTGATACCGCCGCGTCCCAGGCGCTACGACGCGGCGAAATAAGGTTTCGAGCCAGGAGAAGTCTCCATGCCAGAACAAAGACAAGTCATCGTTCGCGTTAAGCGCCAAGTCGGCCCCAAGCAGCCGGGCCGGTGGGAAGAATTTGCGCTGAAATGGCGTCCTTCCATGAATGTAATTATCTGCCTGCGCGACATCGCGGAAAATCCCGTTACGCGCGATGGCAAAACAACGACCCCCGTTTCTTACGATTCCAATTGTCTCGAGGAAGTGTGCGGTTCTTGCGCCATGCTCATCAACGGAAAAGCGCGCATGGCGTGCTCCGCGCTGGTCGATCAACTCGACCAGCCCATTCGCATCGAGCCGATGACCAAATTTCCGCTGATTCGCGATCTCGCCGTCGATCGTCAATTTATGTTCGAAAGTCTCAAGCGCGTGAAAGCCTGGATCCCCATCGACGGAACTTATGATCTCGGCGAAGGTCCGCGCGTCGCTCCTGAAGTTCAGGAAGCCGGCTACCCGCTTTCTCGCTGCATCTCCTGCGGAAATTGTCTTGAAGTTTGTCCCCAGGTAAACGACAACAATCAATTCGTCGGCGCAGCGATTATCAGTCAAGTTCGTCTGTTTAACATGCATCCGACGGGAGCCATGCACGCCAAAGAGCGTATCAACGCTTTGCTGCAGCCCGGCGGAATCGCGGATTGCGCCAACGCGCAAAACTGCGTGAAAGCCTGCCCTAAAGATATCCCGCTGACCGAGTCGATTGCTGCCGTGAACCGCGAAGCCTGGAAGCAGTCGCTGCTGGGTTGGCTGATGGGCTGATTTGTGCAAAACCATCGCGAAGGAAAATTCAGCTTCAATTTTATTTACTCCGCGTCTCCTGCAAAAAATCCAGTACAATTCGCTGATTCAGCTTCCTGGAAAGGAATCAGATGATTCGCGCCATCCGTCCGCTAGCTGTTTGTCTTTGTCTAGCACTCTTTCTTAGCGCCGCCGTCTCCGCCGACGAAATTTCCGACCGGGCAAAAAAGCTGCACTTTTCTTCTATCGTTCTCGACACTCATGCGGACACCACGCAACGGTTTCTCACCGGCAAATTCGATATCAGCAAACGCAATCCCGATGGCCACATTGATATCCCTCGAATGCGCGAGGGCGGTCTCAACGCCCAGTTCTTTTCTATCTGGATGCCCGGCGCAGTGACTGGTGCACCGGCAGTGCAGAAATCCCTGGATCAGATTGACGCTGTGAAACGAATGGTGCATCGAAATACTAAAGACATGATGCTCGCCACTTCTGCCGCCGATGTTCGCGAAGCCCATAAGCAACACAAGATCGCCGTGCTCATGGGCATGGAAGGCGGCCACATGATCGCCAACGACCTCGCCGTCCTGCGCATGTACGGCGAACTCGGTGTTCGCTATATGACCCTCACGCACTTTTATAACAACGATTGGGGCGATTCTTCGACCGATAAACCCGCTCATAACGGTCTCACCGATTTCGGCAAGGATGTTGTTCGCGAAATGAATCGCGCGGGCATTGTGGTCGATATTTCTCACGTTAGCGATAAGACATTCGCCGATGCATTGGAAATCAGCAAGGCTCCGCTGATTGCTTCGCATTCTTCCAGCCGCTCCCTCGACAATCACCCGCGCAACATGACCGATGAAATGATTAAAGCCCTCGCCGCAAAGGGTGGCGTCATTCAAATCAATTACGAGCGCAGCTATCTGAGCCAGGAATACAACGACGCTTACAAAGCTGTTGCCGGCGATGTCAGTCGTATGGAAGAAAAGTTCAAAAAGGAATGTGGCGACGATATGGAGTGCGAACTGAAAGCCGAATCGCAATTTACCGCCAAATTGCTCGCCGAGGGGAAGTTACCGCATGTAAGCTGGGAAAAAATTATCGATCACATCGATCATGTCGCAAAGCTGGTTGGCGCGGACCACGTGGGACTCGGCTCGGATTTCGATGGCGCGGATATGCCCGAGGGCATGGAGGATTGCTCTAAGCTTCCCAGAATTACAGAAGCTCTGTTGCGGAAAGGGTACTCTGAAAAAGACATCCGCAATATTCTGGGAGAAAACATCCTTCGCGTGATGGAGCAGGTCGAACGCGTTAGCAGGGAGTTGCGGGCGCAGCCATAGAATTCTCATTGGAGAAAGCGTGAAATGTTCCGGCAAATATCTTTGGCGATGGCATGTCTTTCCGCTGGCGCAATTGTGGTGGCTGCAGTGACAGGCACGGCTCTATCTGAACGGGCTCGCGCGCTGCACTTTTCCTCTGTCGTTGTGGATACGCATGACGACACCACGCAAAGATTTATCGACGGAAATAATTTTGACCTAGGTCCGCGCTCCGCCGATGGCAGTATTGACATTCCACGAATGCGCCAAGGCAATCTTGGCGCGATTTTCTTCTCGATTTGGATTCCTAGTAAAATCACCGGGGCAACTGCCGTCAATCGCGCGTTGGAACAAATTAACGCGGTTCGCGACCAAGTTCGCAAGCATCCGGACGATCTGCTGTTGGCGACTACCGCCGCGCAGGTTCGCGAAGCGCATCGCCAAGGGAAAATTGCCGCTCTGATGGGCGTAGAAGGCGGCCACATGATCCATTCTGATATCGCCGTCCTCCGCCAATTCGCCTCATTGGGTGTGCGCTACATGACGCTCACGCATAGCGGCAATGTGGACTGGGCCGATTCTTCCACGGATGCCGCGATGCACAACGGGCTTACCGCCTTTGGCAAGGACGTGGTTCGCGAAATGAATCGTCTCGGCGTCATCGTCGATATTTCCCACGTCAGTGACAAAACTTTTTACGACGCTCTGGCAGTCAGCAAAGCTCCGCTGATCGCGTCCCATTCTTCTTGTCGTGCAATTTGCGACGCCCCCCGCAATATGACCGATCAGATGATCAAGGACCTTACTGCGAAGGGCGGCGTTATCCAGATTAATTATCATGTTGCCTTCCTTAGTCAGGAATTCCGCGACGCGGAAAAGAAGCATCCTGAAATTAATGATCAAATAGCGGCGGAAGTGAAAAAGCGTTGCGGTGATAACGAAGCGTGTCAGTTGATGGAAGGTGACCGGCTCACACGTGAATATGTGGACGCCGGAAAACTGCCGCGCGTCAGCTATGAAAAAATAATTGAGCACATAGACCACGCCGTGAAACTTGTCGGCGCCGACGTCGGCCTAGGATCGGACTTTGACGGCGCAAACATGCCCTACGGCATGGAAGATGCCAGCAAACTTCCTATGATTACCAAAGCTTTGCTCAAAAAAGGCTATTCCGAAGCGGACATACGCAAAATTCTCGGAGAGAATACCTTACGCCTCATGGCCGAGGTCGAACGTGTCAGCCAGCAAATGAATTCCCCTTGAAAGGTGAAAGGTCAAACGCCAGATGGAAAGGCAAGTTGCGTTGCGTATGGCCGGTATTCTTGGCAAAATCAGTCGAACGATTCAAAAATGAAATGCACTGAGGGAAAAATGAAGAGAACAGTGTTCGCAATTTCGATAATGGCTCTTGCCTTGGCCTCTTGCGCTTGGGCGCAGACTCCGGCCGCAACACCAAAACCCGCCACAACCGCAAAATCGGGAAGTTCCAAGAAGGCAGCTGCCCATGCTGTCACCTCGCCATCACATTTTGACCGTGCTTTGCTCCGGCCGGCGCTTCTTAAAGAAACAGCTCCGGCAACGTATCAGGTGAAATTCGTAACCACGCGCGGTGATTTCACCGTCGCTGTTACTCGCGCATGGGCCCCGCTCGGCGCTGATCGCTTTTATAATCTTGTGAAACACGGTTTTTACAATAACGCCAGCTTCTTCCGCGTGGTTCCCAATTTCGTTGTGCAATTCGGAATCAACGCTAACCCGGCCGTTACTAAAGCCTGGAAAAAATCCGACATCCAGGATGATCCAGTCACACAATCCAACAAGAAAGGTTATCTAACCTTCGCTACCGCCGGACCCAACACCAGGACCACGCAAATTTTTATCAACCTGAAAGACAACGGCGCGCTCGACCACCAGGGATTTTCACCGTTCGGCCAAGTTACCGACGGCATGCACGTCGTCGAAATGTTTTACGATCAGTATGGTGACACCGCGGGCCCCAATCAGGAACAACTCGAAATACAGGGCAAGCCGTATCTCGATAAAGGTTGGCCCAAACTCGATTCCATCAAGACTGCCACAATTGTTGGCGCTCCAGCCGCTGCCAAGCCCGCTGCGAAACCTGCCACCAAACCCACTACCAAACGTGCGCCTTCTACGGCCCCAAAGCCTTAACTCATCTAATCTTCATGGGGCTATCGCAGAAAAATTCAGCACCGCATAAAACGCGTTTCAAGTATCAAAATTATTGATGCTCACCATGCGATTATGCGAACTCCACTTCGCGCGCGCTGCGTTGACACCATAACGCGCGCGTCGTATTCTTTGATTGTCTTGACTCGCTCTATCCAGAAGGTTGACGCCGCATGTTGTGTAGCCGCATGTTGTCCGTCCCACATTTCTGGCCAGAGGAGCATCCGAACTTAGCTTTTAAGTAATTCAGGAGTTCGAAGCCCGCATGCCAGAGTCGCCGGCACCGCGGGCTTTTTATTTTTTCAGGAGCAAGCTTCAATGACTGTCGCTAAAGAAACCAAAGTGCAGCGCGTCGAGCGTCTCAAAAAAGAAAAAAACGCCTGGGAGCATCTTGACGAAATTCGCCAGTTCGCTCGAACAGGCCGCGACTCCATTCCACCGGAGTGGGCCAGCACCTATTTCCGTACTTGGGGCGTTTACACCCAGGGCGATGGCGAGGGTGTGATCGGCGGCGCCAACGGCGAAGGAAAATCCACCGCATATTTCATGGTTCGCATTCGTATTCCCAACGGCATTCTAACCAGCGAACAAACTCGCCTGATCGCCGCTATCTCCGAGGAATATGGCCGCGGCTATGCCGACATCACCGTAAGGCAAAATATTCAGCTGCATTGGATAGCCATCGAATCCCTGCCCAATTTGCTGGAACGGCTGTGGGCCGCGGGTCTCACCACCACCGGTGCTTGCGGCGATACCGTCCGCACGGTCACGGGATGTCCGGTCGGAGGTCTTGACGCTCGCGAAATCATTGATGCATCCCCGCTCGCCGTTGCCGTTGACCGCGAGCTCGGAGGCAATCCCGCGTTCTACAATCTGCCGCGCAAATTTAAAATTTCCGTAACAGGTTGCCGTGACTGGTGCTCGTATCCCGAAATTAACGACATCGGTTTCACCGCAACCACTCGCATTCGCGACGGCCAGCCCGAAATTGGTTTTTCTCTGCGCGTTGGCGGCGGCCTTTCCAAGGAACCGCACATCGCCGTGCGCCTGAACGCTTTCGTAAAGTGGGACCAAGTGGTTCCCGTCGCGCGCGGCATCGCCGAAGTGTTTCGCGACAGCGATTCACTGCGGCAAGGCCGCGACAAAGCCCGTATGAAATATCTTTTTCTTAAGCAAGGTTGGACCGCGGACACCTTTCTCACCGCGCTTCAATCACGCTTGGGTTTCACTCTCGACCCCGCGGAGCCGGAAGAATTGCCCGACGATATTCATCGCGACCACACCGGCATCCACGCACAAAAACAAACCGGCCTCTCCTTCGTTGGTGCCTCGGTCCTTCGTGGGCGTATTTCGCCATCGCAACTTCGCGCCGTGGCCGATCTTTCCGATCGTTTCGCCAAAGGACGCGTTCGCTTGACGATTATGCAAAATATTCTGATTGCTGACGTCGCCAGCGACGACGCGGAAACCGTCGCAGCCGAACTGGTCGCCGCCGGCTTGCACGTCCGCCCCAGTGTTTTCGCGCGCGGCACCATCGCTTGCACCGGCAGCGAATTCTGCAAACTCGCATTGACCGAAACAAAAGGCTTTGCACGCTGGCTTTCCGAAACTCTCGACGAGCGCCTCCCCGGCTTCCAGGAGCAAATCAAGCTGCACGTTACCGGATGCCCGAATAGTTGCGGCCAGCATTGGATCGCGGATATCGGAATCGAAGGAAAAAAAATTAAAACAGATGGAAAAATGGTTGATGCCTACTACTTCTGCGTTGGCGGAAGCGTGGGACATTTCGCGTCCATAGCGCGTCCCGTAGGATTTCGTTGCGTCGCTGCTGAAGTTCCCGATGCGATTGTTCGAGCCCTCAGTAGTTACCAAAATAATCGCAATTCCGGCGAAACTCTGCGCGAATTTTTCGCGCGCCACAACAATGACGAGATTCGCGCGCTATTGGCCGGAAATATTGTGCAAGCCGCGGCCAGAGACATCCCCGAAGGCCGTGTCCCGCATGGTGTCGAATGAAAAAGTTAAGTCGTGACTTGCGAAGCAAATTGAGCAAGCCGATGAAAATAGAGTGGAGCAATAATTTATGAGCTTATTTCCAATGTTTGTGAAACTGCAAGGCAGATTGGTCACGATTATCGGCGGTGGCAAGATTGCCGAGAGCAAAATTCCAGGATTGCTGGAAGCTGCCGCGTGCATTCGTGTCATCGCCCCAAACGTGTCACCAAAAATTGCAGAGTGGATCCGTAACGGGCAAATTGTATGGTGGTCAAAAGCATTCGCCCCCGGTGATTTGCAAGACACTCATTTGGTCATCGCCGCCACTTCTTCCTCTGCTGCAAATCATGAAGTGTTCCTCGAAGCCGAAGCGCAAAAAATCTGGTGCAACTCCGTCGACGACATCGAGAACTGCCATTTTTACTATGGCTCCATTGTTCAGCGCGGCGACCTGCAAATCGCCATATCCACGAACGGAAAAAGTCCCGCGTTGGCTCAGCGTATTCGTAAAGAGCTTGAAACACAGTTTGGACCGGAGTATGCGCTTTGGCTCGAATGGCTTGGCGCCGCTCGCGAAACTTTGCGGGCCACCAGCGAAAACCACGAATTAACCAAAGAACTTTTGCACCGGTTGGCAAGCCGCCCGATGTTCGAGCGCTTTATTGAACAATCTGGAAATCCATCATCCGGCAAAGAGGTGGTGTAATGGGAAAAGTTTATTTAGTGGGCGCCGGTCCGGGCGACCCTGAACTTCTTACCGTAAAAGCTGCGCGCATTTTGGGGCAAGCAAACATCGTTTTACACGACTCACTGGTCGGCAGGGAAGTTCTTCAACTAATTTCGCCGCAAGCGCAAATTATTGACGTCGGCAAGCGCTGTGGCATGAAGTTGCTCACCCAGGACGAAATTAACGCTCTGCTCATTTCCTACGCCGCATCACATCAGACCGTTGTTCGCCTCAAAGGCGGTGATCCCTCGGTCTTTGGCCGCGCTGGCGAAGAGCTTGAAGCGTTGCGCAAGTCGCGAGTCGCATTTGAAATCGTTCCGGGAGTGACCGCTGCATTGAGCGCCGCGGCAGCGGCTGGAATTTCCCTCACAGATCGCCGGGCCGCTTCACAAATTTTAATCACCACATTTTCGCGTGGAAAAAACGCCAACGCCATGGAGTGGTCAGCCGTGACCAGCACCACAACCCTGGCCATCTACATGCCAGGTTCTGATTACGCCGAAGTTTCAGGCTGGCTGCGTGAGGGTGGTTTGCCCGATGACATGCCGTGCGTCATCGTCTCTCAAGCTCTCAGTTCAACGCAGCAAATTCGCTGGTCCAGCGTCGCTGCCCTCGCTCGCGAAGCGAAGTTGCCCGCGCCCGCTTTGCTGATTGTTGGCCGCGTCGCCACGCAGAATTTCGAAGAAATAGTTGCAAATGTTTGGCGTGGCGACGCATTTTCCGGAGCCGCTGAAATTCCAACCGTCAGTTAAGTGAACTTGCAAAAACTACAATCCTAAAATAGTGGTCAGCTCGCGCACCGAAGCCGCCGATTTTTGCAGCGCCGTATTTTCTTCCGCCGTCAATTTAATCTGAATGATTTCTTCCGCGCCATTCGCCCCTAATTTTACCGGCACGCCCACAAACAACCCCTTAATTCCGTATTCGCCATCCAGGTAAACCGCGCACGGAAGAATTTTCTTCTTATCTTTCAAAATTGCTTCCACCATTTCCACCGCGGAAGCCGACGGCGCGTAGTACGCCGATCCCGTTTTTAACAAATTAACAATTTCCGCTCCGCCCTTTCGTGTCCGATCCACAATCGCGTCAATGCGATCCTTCGGCAACAAGTCGGGAAGCGGAATTCCCGCCACCGTGGAATAACGCGGCAGCGGCACCATGTCGTCACCGTGGCCGCCAAGCACAAACGAATGCACATTCTCGATGCTCACTTTGCATTCCGCCGCGACAAATGTGCTCATGCGCGCCGAATCCAGTACGCCCGCCATCCCCAGGACGCGGTTTTTCGGAAATCCGCTGATCTTGAAAGCCGCTTGCGCCATCGCATCAAGTGGGTTTGTCACCACGATGATGATGCAGTTCGGCGAGTGCTTCACAATCTGCTCGACCACCGCTTTCACCACGTCGTAATTCGCTTTCAGCAAATCGTCGCGGCTCATTCCGGGTTTACGCGGAAATCCCGCGGTGATCACCACAATGTCGCTGTTGGCCGTGCCGCTATAATCGCCATTGCCCGTTGAAATTCCCGTCGCGCGCGAGTCCGAACGCGTCACCGGAGTGGATTCCAGCATATCCAGCGCCTTTCCCGCCGGCGCGCCTTCCAAAATGTCGGTGATC